>JAEEGJ010001980.1_pt1 | contig 194441 bp, 148 predicted proteins | sample 8958761 | NCBI WGS metagenome assembly JAEEGJ01 (sample SAMN16246546, study PRJNA631951) | gut metagenome | biome: gut microbiome; feature: rumen; material: RS-attached | host: Bos | place: Iran: Karaj | collected 2018-10 | reverse complement strand
GCAATCGATTACAATCGTGATGCGCCAACAACAAGATTCTTCTTCAAGATGATGCAGAACAAGATGCACTATGCCGTTCATGGACGCACTGCCGCAGAGTTAATAGTTGAGCGTGCTGATGCTGAACAAGAACACATGGGGTTAACAACCTGGGAGAATGCTCCTGACGGAAAGATTGTAAAGACAGACGTGGCAATAGCCAAGAACTACTTAAAAGAGGTGGAACTGGCAGACATGGGACAACTTGTGAATGGTGTATTGGAATTGGCAGAACGTATGGCTAAACGTCATATCCCAATGACAATGGAGGATTGGGCCAAACAGATTGATACTATCTTGGCGGCTGGTGGTAATGAAGTGCTACAAACGGCAGGTTCTGTAACAGCAGAAGAGGCCAAAGAACATGCCGAGACTGAATTTGAGAAGTACCGCATCGTACAAGATCGTTTGTTCCAAAGCGACTTTGACAAGTATTTGGGTGAATTACCTTTTGAAGGTGAGTAAGATTTCTGTATACAACATATCATTACGGTAAAAGGACGTAGCCTAATACGCACTTATCTGGCAAGTGCCACAAAAAATGCCGCAATCGGTTCAAGAGCGATGAGCAAGCTCAGAGGAAAAAAGAGATGAATAGATTTTGCTCTTTCAAAAGAAATGTTTACCTTTGCACCCGATGATGAGTTATTGAAACGGCTAGTGGCTCAGCGTCGGGTGTTCTTTGATGCAGTTTATAGCAGAATGTGGAATTGAGTACGGTTGCCAATTCGTAACCCTATTTTTCATCAATCCCCCAGACTGCCTTTATATTATATAAAGAAAAGCTGAAAATTCTTACAAAGTTACGAAAAACACCTGCTAGTCCAAACCTGATTGATTTCTGTTTTGTTTCTCGCGCGATAATAAATAATGAGTGCATCTTTTGTAGCAAAGAATGCGAGGAGTTGTGTGTATGTCATCAATTTTTATTAAATTTGCACTCGCAAACTTCTTTAAAAAATAGCATGAAAGTACTTTTAATTAATGGCAGTGCTCGCAGACAGGGTAATACATTCCTTGCGCTTAGTGAGGCGGCAAAGCAGCTGGAGAAACATGGCGTAGAAACTGAGATAGTGCAAATAGGCACCAAACCTGTACGTGGGTGCATAGCTTGCGGCCAGTGTAAGGCCAAGGCATTAGGGCGCTGCGTATTTGATGATGATATATGCAATCGCATATCTGAAAAGTTGGACGGTGTTGACGGACTGATCGTGGGTTCGCCAGTCTATTATGGCCAACCCAATGGTAGTGTGCTCTCTTTGGTCCAGCGGATGTTTTTCTCTGCTGGCGAAAAGGTGCAGAATAAGCTTGCGGCTGCTGTGTGCGTATGCCGTAGGGGTGGTGCCACTGCTGCTTTTCAAACCATGAACATGCCTTTTCAGATGATGAATATGCCAGTAGTCACTTCTCAGTATTGGAATATTGTCTATGGTCGTGATGAGGGGCAGGCTGCCCTTGACACCGAGGGCATGCAGACCATGCGTACTATGGCCGATAATATGGCATGGCTTCTCAAGAAAATCCATGCAGATGGTGCGCCCGACTATCCAGAACGTGAGCCTTGGGCACCTATGCATTTTGTCCGATAGACGATACTTATCAACTTCCGAACTTTTAATTACCAACTTCTATGCCTTATATTCGAATCAAAGCCTATCCTAAGGATGAGGCTGTCAAGCAAAAAGTGGCTGAGGCCATCAACAAAGTTTTTCTCGACAATTGGGGCTGTGCTCCTGAGGCGGTAAGTATCTCCTTTGAGGAAGTCGCTCCCGAATTGTGGGAACAACAGGTGGAGAACGGCGAGATTGAATCATTACGCGATAAGATGTTTATTCTCCACGGCGATAAGAATTATTAAAGATTAAATCCTGCGCAGCGATTGCGCAGGATTTAATCTTTCTTTTTGCGGAAGGAGAGGGATTCGAACCCCCGGTGCCTCTCAGCACGCCGGTTTTCAAGACCGGTGTAATCGACCACTCTACCATCCTTCCGAGTGATTTTCGGGCGCAAAAGTAATACATTTTTCTAAAAATACAAGTAAATGACACCAATTTTTAGTCTTTGTCGCCTTTTTTTCTTTGCTATTGGAAATCTTTTCGGTAATTTTGCGGACTCAAAATGCGTGCGCGCATACCCTGGCGCGCAGAAACAATATTATTAAATAGCAACATGATCTACCCCAAGAACTTTGAGTCTAAGATAGGCTTTAGCGAAATACGCACCCTTCTCAGGGGGCGTTGCCTGTCGGCTATGGGTGCAGACGAAGTTGCTAAGATGACTTTCAGCAGCGATGTGGCAGAAGTCAATCGTATGCTTGCTACGGTCAAAGAGTTCCGCTCCATCATGGACGGTGATACTGATTTCCCAGTGCAGAATATCACTGATATGAGGGCTGCACTGCTCCGTCTTCAGATTAAGGGCACCTATATTGACGAGCAGGACTTGTTTGCTTTGCGCAATACGATCGACACCCTCAGCGCCATATCCGAGTTCCTCCTCGAGAGGGACGAGGCGGCACATCCAGCCTTTGGCAAATCAAGTGAAGAGGGCGAGCCTCAGGCTCCATACAAATATCCGCTGCTGGCCAGAATGGCAAATCAAGTCAAGGTTTTCCCTCGTTTTATCATTCAGGTTGACAGCATATTAAATAATTTCGGTAAGGTAAAGGACGATGCCTCTCCTGACCTTGCTAGGATTCGTCAATCGCTAGTTGGCGCAAGGCGCAGTGTCAGCATTTCACTCCGCAATGTGCTTAACAAGGCACAGGAGAGTGGCTATGTGGACAAGGACATTACTCCCACCTATCGCGATGGTCGCCTCGTTATCCCGGTCAAGCCGGAGATGAAGCGTAAGATTCGCGGCATTGTCCACGATGAGTCTGCTACAGGCAAGACTGTTTTTGTGGAGCCTACCGAGGTGGTGGAGGCAAACAATCGCATACGCACCCTTGAGGCTGAGGAGCAGCGGGCTATCATCCTGATCCTGCAAGCTATGACGGAGATTCTTCGTCCACAGATTCCCGACATGCTCGAGGCTCTCAATTTCCTAGGCAAGATTGATTTTATTAGGGCCAAGGCAGTGCTGGCCGACAAGATGGATGCCGTGGAGCCTATGCTTAGTCCATTTCCCACCATTGACTGGGTGATGGCGCGCCATCCGCTGCTGGAGACCTCGCTGCGCAAGCAAGGGCGCGAGATAGTGCCGCTCGATATCAACCTGACCAACACCAACAGGCTGCTGCTTATCTCTGGCCCCAACGCCGGAGGTAAGTCGGTTTGCCTTAAGACCGTAGCTTTGCTGCAGTACATGATGCAGTGTGGCCTCTCAGTGCCTATGCGCTCCAACTCCAAGGCTGGTCTCTTTGAGAGCATATTCATTGATATTGGTGATGAGCAGAGCATCGACGATGATCTCAGCACCTATTCCAGCCATTTGCTCAACATGAAGAATATGATGAAGCTCTGTTCTTCGCGCAGCCTGATACTTATCGACGAGTTTGGCGGTGGCACTGAGCCGCAGATTGGTGCTGCCATAGCTCAGGCAATGCTCGATGTCTTTGTAGGCAAGTCCACCTATGGCGTCATCACCACCCATTACCAGAGCCTTAAGCATTACGCCAGCAACCACGACGGTATCGTCAATGGCGCGATGCTCTATGACCGCAATGAGATGCGCCCACTCTTTGTCCTTCAGACGGGCAACCCCGGCAGTTCCTTTGCCATTGAGATAGCGCGCAACATCGGTCTGCCCCAGCAGGTGATAGAGAAGGCTTCAGTCATTGTGGGCGAGGATTATATCAGAAGCGACAAATACCTCCAGGATATTGTGCGTGACAAGCGCTATTGGGAGAACAAGCGCCTTGCCGTCCACCAGAAGGAGCGCACTCTGCAGCAGATGATTGACAGCTATGAGGAGCGTCTCAAGTCGCTCGACAAGGAGCGCCGTGCCCTCATTGACGAGGCAAGGGAAAAGGCGGAGACACTTTTTGCTAATAGCAATGCTGTGATAGAGAACACTATCCGTTCCATCCGCGAGGCTCAGGCAGAGAAGGAGGAGACGCGCCGCCTTCGCAAGGAGCTTGAGGATTTCAAGGAGCAGGTGCTTGACGACAGTCCTGACAACGACGATGCCATCAACCGTAAGATGGATCAGATACGCCGCCGCCGCGAGCGTCGTGAGGAGCGACGCAAGATTCGCGCCGTAGCCACCCCCGATGGCGCAACATCCAGCAAAACCGTTGCCAGCGATTCGCCTAAATTGCCGACACTCTCTTTGGGCGACTTTGTAAAGGTCAAGGGTAGCACCTCTGTTGGCAAGATTGTTAAGCTTGGCGCCAAGGAGGCCGTCGTTCAGGCCGGCATGATTAAGCTTAACGTCAGCATTGACAGTCTGGAGCGCACCGATGCTCCTAAAGCGGCTGAAGCAGACAGCAATGTTAACTTCATTGGTCGCACCACACGGGAGCAGATGCACGAGAAACGCCTCAACTTCAAGCCTGATATAGATGTGCGAGGAATGAGCGGCCGCGAGGCCATCGAAGCCATAACCTATTTCGTGGAAGATGCCATTCAGTGCGGAGCCACGCGCCTTAGCATCCTCCATGGCACAGGCACCGGCTATCTCCGCACAATCATCCGCCAGTATCTGCGCACTGTTCCTGCCGTGGCCTCATATCACGACGAGCATATCCAGTTTGGCGGTGCAGGCATCACCATCGTAGAAATGGATTATTAAGGAAACATTAGTTCCCATAATTCCCATAACTCCCATAATTCCCACAAAAATGAACCTAAAAATTGCAGTACTTGCCGGCGACGGCATAGGTCCTGAGATATCCGAGCAGGGAGTCAGCGTACTCACTGCCGTAGCAGAGAAGTTCGGCCATCAGGTCAGCTATAAGTCGGCCCTCTGTGGCGCAGCCGCCATCGATGCTGTTGGCGACCCTTTCCCAGAGGAGACTTTTAATATCTGTCAGAAGGCTGACGCAGTGCTCTTCTCTGCCGTAGGTGACCCCAAGTTTGACAACAATCCTTCTGCCAAGGTGCGCCCCGAGCAGGGGCTGCTGGCTATGCGCAAGAAGCTGGGCCTCTTTGCCAACATTCGTCCTGTGCAGACCTTCGACTGCCTAATCCATAAATCACCGCTCAAGGACGAGCTCGTCCGCGGTGCCGACTTCATCTGCATCCGTGAGCTGACTGGTGGCATGTATTTCGGTGAGAAACACGAGGGCGATGACATGGCTTACGATACCAATAAATATACCCGTCCCGAGGTAGAGCGCATTCTCAAGGTTGGCTATGAGTATGCCATGCGCCGCCGCAAGCACCTCACCGTGGTTGACAAGGCTAATGTGCTGGCTTCCTCACGACTCTGGCGTAAGGTGGCTCAGGAGATGGCGCCGCAATATCCCGATGTGCAGACCGACTTCATGTATGTGGACAATGCCTCCATGCGCATGATTCAGGAGCCGCGCTTCTTTGATGTCATGGTCACCGAGAACACCTTTGGCGATATCCTTACCGACGAGGGGTCCTGCATCAGTGGCTCCATGGGACTGCTGCCTTCGGCCTCCACAGGCACCGGCACACCTGTCTTCGAGCCCATCCACGGCTCATGGCCCCAGGCCAAGGGCCTCAATATCGCCAATCCGTTGGCACAGATACTCTCCGTGGCCATGCTTCTGGAGTACTTCGACCTCAAGGAGGAGGGTGCCCTCGTGCGTGAGGCCGTTGATGCCTCCCTTGAGGCCAACGTTCGCACCCCCGAGATTCAGGTGGAGGGCGGTGCCAAGTATGGCACCCGCGAAGTAGGGCAGTGGATTGCTGACTACATCCGCAGGAAGTAAAGAATATAAGCAACATTTACAACGCCGCCGATACTTTTCCGTGAGTATCGGCGGCGTTGTTTCAAAAAAGTGTGTATATTTGCAAAATAAATTGTTATAAGATGACAGATAAACAGATGTCGGCCGCTGCTGCCGAGTTTGCCAGGCGCTGGCAGGGTAGGGGTTATGAGAAAGGAGAGTCACAGCTCTTTTGGACGGACTTGCTCACCAAGGTCTATGGTGTAGAGAACATAGCCGACTTTATACGCTATGAGGAGCAGGTAAAGGTCGATAAGACCAATTTCATTGACGTTCACATTCCGTCCACCAAGGTGCTTGTTGAGCAGAAATCGCTTGGCAAGGACCTGCGCAAGGGCATAGTGCAGAGCGACGGCTCGGTGCTTAATCCTTTTCAGCAGGCTAAGCGCTATGTGGCCAATATGCCGCTGTCAGAGCATCCTCGTTGGGTGGTGACATGCAATTTCATGGAGTTTCTTGTCTATGACATGGAACAGCCCAATGGTGAACCCGAACAGATTTTGCTTGAAAATCTGGGCAAGGAGTACTATCGTCTAAAATTTCTTGTTGACCAGAAAAGCGAGCATATCTCCAAGGAAATGGAGGTGTCAATGCAAGCCGGCGAGATTGTGGGGCGTATCTATGAAGCCCTGCTCGCTCAGTATGCTGACAATTCTCCAGAGGCTTTGCGCTGGCTCAATATTCTTTGCGTCCGCATCGTTTTCTGTCTGTATGCTGAGGATTCCGGGATGTTTGGCCACGACCAGTTTCACGATTTCCTTGTAACGTATGAGGCAAAGGATCTGCGCCGTGCGTTGAAAGACCTCTTTGATGTACTCAATACTCCCCAGGATAAGCGCAGCAGATATCTGCAAGACGACCTTAAGGCTTTCCCATATACCAATGGCGGGTTGTTTGAGGAAGATATAGAAATTCCACAGTTTACCGAGGAGCTGAAGCAGACACTCCTGCAGAATGCAAGCCTTGACTTCGACTGGAGCGAGATATCGCCAACTATCTTTGGAGCTGTCTTTGAGAGTACGCTCAACCCTGAGACTCGTCGCAGCGGAGGCATGCACTATACCAGCATTGAGAATATCCACAAGGTCATTGACCCTCTGTTCCTGAATGATTTGCGCCGTGAGCTGGACGAGATACTGGAAGAAAAGGTTGAGAAGCAGCGACAGAAGAAACTCGATGTTTTCCAGGACCGGTTAGCATCGCTCACTTTCCTTGACCCGGCGTGCGGCTCTGGCAATTTCCTTACGGAGACTTATCTCTCGCTCCGCCGCTTGGAGAACGAGGTTATCCGTGAGCGCCACCACGGACAGACGATGATGGGCGAGTTTGTCAATCCTATCAAGGTGAGCATCCAGCAGTTTTATGGCATAGAGATTAATGACTTCGCTGTAACAGTTGCCACCACAGCACTTTGGATTAGTGAGTCGCAGATGCTTCGCGAAACAGAGCGTATCATCCAGCAGGACATCGACTTCCTTCCTCTGAAGAGCTATACCAATATCCGCGAGGGCAATGCTCTGCGGATGGATTGGGATATGATAGAGGTTCCTTCTGACATACCGACAATTCACGCAAAAAATGTTCATTTGATAGTTGAACCTGATGCGTTGATGGCCAGTGAACCAACAACAGAGTACAATGAAGTAAACGTCGTAACCCCTTGTTTTGATGGAGAAGTGAAACCTGATAAACAACGTTATCAAGTCCATTTTGATTACATTATGGGTAATCCACCGTTTGTAGGCGGAAAAATGATGGATCCTCCACAAAAAGATGACATGATTCATGTTTTTGGAAAGAAATGGAAGAATCTAGGAAACATGGATTATGTATGCTGTTGGTATAAGAAAGCGGCAGATCTAATGCAAGGTACAACTACAGAAGCGTCTTTTGTTTCAACAAATTCTATAACGCAAGGTCAAGCGGTAGCTAGTTTGTTATCTGTTTTGTTGGCAAAAGGAATTCATATTAATTATGCATGGAGAACATTTAGATGGGATAGTGAAGCTTCTTTAAAGGCTCATGTGCATTGTGTAATTATTGGATTTAGTTATGTCGAGCGCGAGAAAAAAGAAATATATACAAATTCGACAACTCCCATATTCGCAAATAAAATAAACGGATTTCTAATTGATGCGGATAATATTATTATCGAGAATAGAACGAGTCCCATTTCAGACGTACCTTCAATGGATTTTGGAAACATGCCAAATGACGGAGGTAATTTAATCTTGACAGCAGAAGAACGTGAAGAAGTAATAAGGCAGGAACCTCCTCTAGAAGATTTTATACGCCCATACGTTGGAGCGGTAGAGTTTATAAATAGAAAGACAAGATATTGTTTCTGGCTTAAAGGAATTAGTCCTGCCATAATTAGAAACAGCCCCATACTGAGAAAACGAGTAGAAAAAGTAAGAGAGTTACGCCTAGCGAGTACAGCAGCACCAACCCGAGAAAAGGCAAATACTCCACATTTGTTTTTCTATGCACCTCATCCAGACTCCCCCTATTTACTGGTTCCAAGTACATCTTCAGAAAGACGGAGGTATATACCAATGGGCTTTATGGATGCAAACATAATATCAAGCAATGCAAATCTTATTGTTGCGAATACAGGCTTGTATCACTTTGGCATTATGGAAAGTAATGTGCATATGGCATGGGTACGTGCCGTTTGTGGCCGCTTGAAGAGTGATTATCGTTATTCAAACAAGGTCGTTTATAACAACTTTCCATGGCCGACTCCGACGGAGGAGCAGAAAGCAAGGATTGAGCAGACGGCACAAGCCATTCTTGATGCACGTGCCAAATATCCTGATTCTTCACTTGCTGACCTATATGACGAGCTGACCATGCCAGTGGAACTGCGCAAGGCTCATCAGGACAATGACCGCGCCGTCATGCAGGCATACGGTTTCCCTGTGAAGTCCACCTTTACCGAAAGTCAGTGTGTAGCCGAACTGTTTAAGCTGTACCAAGAACTGACAAAATAAAGTACATTTTCCATTTTCCGTGCAAATATTTGGAGAAATGGAAAGAAATGTATAGTTTTGCAACAAGAAAAGAGGTAGAGATATGATACAGATTATCCTTTACATAATACTCGGTTTGCTGGCTGCCTTTGTCCTATTCATTGTGTTTGCCGAATTTTACGGTTACTTTGTGCATGGTATGCCAATGGATTTTTTTACGCCGGAGACGGACGAGCAGAGAATCAAGCGGTATGAAAAGCGGTTCAACCGTAAGCTTAGGAGGAAACGATTCCGTTTGCTTTGGCCAGAGGACGAGAACCAGGACATGTTCGGCAATCCGATGTAGGAAGAACTGTCTTTTTCCATACTGAATTAGCGTGTTACTTTTGTATTGTTAACGAAGTAACACGCTTTTTCGTTTCTTAGCATTCACGGTTAATTTCTGATAATTCATGTTTAAGAAAATCCTAACGTGGACTGTAGAAAATCTAATGGCGACTTTAAAAAATCTAATGGCGTGCTTAGAAATTTTAACAGCGGGATAAAATCAGTAAATGCTGACTTAAGCACGGGGAGCGTGGATAAAAACGGACAGAAAATGCCCCGCGAGGTTACAAAGTCCGCGTTAAAAGCGCGCAGTTATGCAAAAACAGCGGCGAAAACTTTGTCAGTTTCAAGAAAATTACTACTTTTGCGCGCCGATTATTATCAAGAAGGGTCCCGAATGGTAGGGGCTCTGAGAGAAACATTAGAAACGCTCTGAGCCGTCGGCGGGCTTTTGGCCGAGTCTCCGGCAAAGCGAGGAGCACATTAGTTAACAAATCAGCATGCTGACAGCACCCGTCATGGAGCGCGGCAGCGTGCGGACAAAAAACCAACAAACAAGTGAACACTTTAAGTTACAAGACCATCTCTGCCAACAAAGAGACAGTGCAGAAGGAATGGGTTGTAGTGGACGCTACCGATCAGATTCTCGGTCGTCTGGGCTCAAAGGTTGCAAAACTTTTGCGCGGAAAGTACAAGCCGAATTTCACTCCCCACGTGGACTGCGGCGACAATGTAATCGTAATCAATGCCGACAAGGTTAAGCTCACCGGCAAGAAGTGGACCGACAGGATCTACTATCATTATACCGGCTACCCCGGCGGCCAGAGGGAGAACACCCCTGCCAGCATCATGGCTAAGCCCAACGGTGCCGACCGCCTGGTGAGGAGAGTTGTTAAGGGCATGCTGCCTAAGAACAAGCTGGGCGCTCAGATTCTGGGCAACCTCTATGTCTATGCAGGCAGTGAGCACAAGCATGAGGCTCAGCAGCCGAAGGCTATTGATATTAACCAGTATAAATAATTCAACACCATGGAAGTTATCAACGCATTAGGCCGTCGCAAGAGCGCCGTTGCCCGTGTATATGTTACCGCCGGTACTGGTAAGATTACTATCAACAAGAGAGACCTCACTGAGTACTTCCCCTCAGCTATCCTGCAGTATGTGGTTAAGCAGCCGCTGGAGACCCTGGAGGTGGCAGACAAGTATGACATCAGCCTTAACATCTTCGGCGGTGGTTTCACCGGTCAGTCGCAGGCTGCCCGCCTGGCTATTGCCCGCGCACTGGTGAAGATCAATGCTGACGACAAGAGCGCACTGCGCAAGCAGGGCTTCATGACTCGCGACAGCCGCGAGGTGGAGCGCAAGAAGCCGGGTCGTCCCAAGGCACGCCGCAGGTTCCAGTTCAGCAAGCGTTAATATCTATACCTTATTTATATATATTATACGCTCGCAAGAGAGAGAACCACAGTTTAGTATCTAAACCGCCCAGACCCGGAGAGGTGTTTGACGATCAGATAATCCTGACTTTTAACGACAACAGATTGTCAAATCGTGGAATGGTGAAATCGTCAAATCAATTTGCCGGCTACCCGTGCGGTTGGGTTAAATCAGAAAACCAAAAAAGAAAGTAAACAAATTCAAATTATTATGGCAAGAACAAATTTTGATCAGTTATTGGAAGCAGGTTGCCACTTTGGCCACATGAAGAGAAAGTGGAATCCTGCCATGGCTCCCTATATCTTTATGGAGCGCAACGGTATTCACATCATCGACCTCCACAAGACGGTTGCCAAGATTGACGAGGCTGCTGAGGCTATGAAGCAGATTGCCCGCTCAGGCAGGAGAATCCTCTTCGTTTCCACCAAGAAGCAGACCAAGGACATCATCGCCGAGAAGGCTGCCTCCGTTGGCATGCCTTTCGTCAACGAGCGCTGGCCGGGCGGTATGCTCACCAACTTCTCTACCATCCGCAAGGCTGTGAAGAAGATGGCTACCATCGACAAGATGATTGAGGACGGCACCTTTGCCAACCTCTCCAAGCGTGAGCTGCTGCAGGTTACCCGTCAGAGGGCTAAGCTGGAGAAGAACCTCGGCTCTATCGCCGACCTTACCCGTCTGCCCTCCGCACTGTTTGTTGTTGACGTGATGAAGGAGGATATCGCCGTTCATGAGGCCAACCGTCTGGGCATCCCCGTGTTTGGCATCGTTGATACTAACTCTGATCCCCGCAATATCGACTTCGTAATTCCCGCCAACGATGATGCTACCAAGAGCGTAGAGGTTATCCTCAATGCTGTTTGTGCTGCCATCGCCGAGGGTCTGGAGGAGCGCAAGGTCGAGAAGGCTGACGCTGAGGCCGCTGAGGCTCAGGCCGAGGCTGAGGCTGCTGAGGCAAAGCCCCGCCGCCGCCGCACTCGCACCCGCGTAGAGACTCCTGCCGCCGAGGAGGCTGAGGCTGCTGAGGCCGCACCTGCTGCCGAAGAAGCTGCTCCCGCTGCTGAGGAAGCTGCCCCCGCTGCTGAGTAATTTTTCAAATTCTAATTTTCAAATTCTAAATTAAATAATTATGGCAGTAACAATTGCTGATATTCAGAAACTTCGTAAGCTCACCGGTGCCGGTATGAGCGACTGCAAGAAGGCTCTGGAGGAAACAAACAATGATATTGATGCCGCCGTTGAGGTCATCCGCGCTAAGGGTAAGGCTGTAGCCGCCAAGCGCTCCGACCGCGAGGCATCTGAGGGCTGCGTGCTCTGCAAGGCCGTTCCCGGCTTCGCCGCTACTATCGCCCTGAAGTGTGAGACCGACTTCGTGGCTAACAATGCCGACTTCATCAAGCTTACCCAGGATATCCTCGACCTCGCTGTTGAGAATAAGTGCAAGACCCTCGACGAGGTGAAGGCTCTGCCCATGGGTAATGGCGATGTTGCTCAGGCCGTGGTTGACCGCAGCGGTATCACCGGTGAGAAGATGGAGCTCGATGGTTACAAGGTAATCGAGGGCGACAATGTCTCCGTTTACAACCATCAGGGTAAGAACATGCTCTGCACCATGGTGCAGCTGTCCACCCCCGTTGGCGAGGCCGTTGGCCATCAGGTAGCCATGCAGGTGGCAGCCATGAATCCCGTGTCCATCTCCGAGGCTGACGTGCCCGAGCAGGTGAAGGAGAACGAGATGAAGGTGGCTGTTGAGAAGACCATCGAGGAGCAGGTTGAGAAGGCCGTTCAGAACGCACTGAAGAAGGCTGGCTACAACCTCTACATCGCTGAGAACGAGGAGCACATTGCCGAGGGTATCGCCAAGGGTAACATCACCGAGGCTCAGGCTGACGACATCCGTCGCATCAAGACTGAGACCGCTGCCCAGAAGCAGGCTACCATGCCTCAGGAGATGGTACAGAAGATTGCCCAGGGTCGCATGAACAAGTTCTACAAGGAGAATTGCCTCCTCAATCAGGACTACATCATGGACGGCAGCAAGACCGTCAGCGCTTTCATCAAGGAGGCCGACAAGGATTGCACTGTTACCGCTTTCACCCGTTTCACCCTCCGCGCTGAGTAAGAGAAGAGATTTTTTCTCTAAGTAATATTTCCTTTGTCAGTGGCTTGCGCGAATTAGCGCGAGCCACTGATTTTTTTGTCCGAAGGTATAAGCTGCAAATACGACATTGATTTCCTTGCAGAGCGAGAGAGTGGCCGCAGTGCCGAGGGCAGTTAGAGCAAATCTCTGTTCATGCAACCAGACTGCGAAATCATGTGTCTTAATTCTGAGCTCCTGAAATTTTACGACACTCTCCTGCAATCTTGTCGCGTATTCATGGAATCTTACTGCGTACTCCTATGATTTAGCCGCGTAATCCTGCAATCTTACTGCGAACTCCTATAATTTAGCCGCGTCCTCATGAAATAATTCAGCTTAAATTATTCGTAATTCAGACTAAATTATTTTAGGTAATGATATAGATGTTGGCACAGATTACTCATAATGCAGCCAATTCTGACTGCGTTAGTTGTATGTTTATTGCATAGCAGCGTTGATTAGAATAGACATGAGACTTTTATTCCGAGTCTTATGCGTGTTCATTGCCTAAGTTTAATCTAATCCCGTTCAAAAAAGTTTTAATCCCGTGGGAAAATAAACTAATCCCGTGAATAAAGATTTTAATCCCGTGGAGCTAGCGTTTTTCCACGGGATTAGATTTCGTTTCAAGGCTTTTAGATTTCGTTTCAAGGCTTTTAGTTTTGATTTCCATAGGACTAAATTACCCTGCATATTAAATCGTCTGTTTTTCAACTCTTTAACCGAAACAATGCAGGAATGTATGCAAAAATTATTTTATTTTTTTATAGGCAATGACACAGATGTTGGCACAGAGAGAGCATGACTATTTCGCAGAGACTGTAATCTGTGCCAACTTTGTGTTTGTGCGAAGGGAAATGTTGTCTTCTGGGCTTGGCTTGCTGGGAATGGGGCTGATATATTATTAAAGATGTGGGTAAAGATGTTATCAGGGATTGATTTTGCAGGCATTATAAAAAAATGTCGTATCTTTGCAAATATAGTTTGAGATTATCTTTGAAAAGATGGTTTTTAGATTAAGGATTAAAGTATCAAGATAATGAAGACAAGATTTTTCCTTTCATGTGCTGTGCTTTGGCTTGGCGTTGCGGCGCTGGCACAGACTACCAAGGACGGCCCTACGATGGGTTGGAGTTCGTGGAACACCTATGGCACCAACATCAGCGACAAACTGATTAAGGTGCAGGCCGACAACATGGTTAACAAGGGGCTGCTGAATGCGGGCTACCGCTATATCAACATCGACGACGGCTATTTCGGCAAGCGCGACACTCTGACGGGGCAGCTGCTCTCTCATCCCACGCGTTTCCCCAACGGCCTGAAGGATGTGGTGGACTATATCCACAGCAAGGGTCTCAGGGCCGGCATCTACTCCGACGTGGGCTACAACACCTGCGGCTCGCAGGGCAGCGGTGACCCCTGGGGCATCGGCTCGGGCATGTATGACCATCAGGATCAGGACATGAAGTGGTGGTTCGGCGAGCTGGGCTTTGACTTCATCAAGGTGGATTTCTGCGGCGGCATGCAGCTGATAGACAAGGACAATACGCTTACCGACCGCATACTCTACGGTCTTTCGCTCGACGCATTCGAGAAGATTGCCCGCGAGACGGGGCGCGACTCGCTGCGTTTCAATATCTGCCGATGGTCTTATCCCGGCACGTGGGCCTACGGCCGTGCCGGCTCGTGGCGCACCACGGGTGATATCTACTGCGCTTGGGAGAGCGTGAGGAATATCATCAAGACCAATCTGCCCCTCTCTGCCTTCTGCCGCAAGGGGCACTACAATGATATGGACATGCTTGAGGTGGGGCGCGGCATGAGCACCGAGGAGGACCGCACCCATTTCTCCATGTGGTGCCTGATGAACTCGCCGCTGCTGATTGGCTGCGACCTGGCAAGCATCAATAAGAATGCTCTTAAACTGCTGACCAATGCCGAGTTGATTGCTATCAATCAGGACACTCTCTACAAGCAGGCCTACGTGGTTGACGAGCAGGACGGCGTTTATCTGCTGGTGCGCGATGTGATCAGTGCTTATGACACCATGCGCGTGGCAGCCGTTTACAACTCCACCGACAGCCAGGTGGAATATACTATGGAGTTTGACAAGCTGGAGCTCGGCGGTAAGGTGAAGATTCGCTCCATAACCTACGGCATGGACCTCACCCAGGACTATGAAGGCTCATACAAGCAGAAGATTCCGGCCCATGCCACGCGTGTGTTCCGCCTGGATGCCCAGGAGCGTATTGAGCGCACCAACTATGAGGCCGAGACTGCCTTTCTGTCGCAGTTCCATGAGAGCGGCTTAAACTCGGCCAGCTTCAGCAGCGCCGACGGATGCTCAGGCAAATATAAGGTGGGCTGGCTTGGCGGCCGGCCGGAGAACGATATGCAGTGGCAGAACGTGTGGAGCCGTGAGGGCGGTAAGTATAAGATGACTATCTACTACTGCACCGGCCAGCAGCGCAAGTTCAGCGTGGATGTCAACGGACGGTTTGTGAAGACCTTCACGGTCAATAACGGCAGTTGGGACACGTCCTCGCCGGTGGACTGCGAGATTGAGTTGGAGCCGGGCGAAAACGTGGTGCGCCTATACAATGAAACCGGCTGGGCTCCTGATATGGACCGCATGACGCTGGAGCTGATAGAGGCTCCTACGGCTGTCAAGGCTGTGGTGGGCGAGGAGACTGCCAAGGCCTCCACTAAAACTGCCTACGACATTCAGGGCAGGCCGATAGCTGATCCCGATGCGCTGCCGCGCGGCACCATCTATATAGAGAATCAGAAGAAGAAGGTGAAGCCATCGGTGCCCGGTGAGCCCGTTATTTGACAACGACATTTTTCGACGATTTCACTATTTCACCATTTGACTGTTTTATGACGCAAGTGTAACGTGGTCAAGCTGTTCAGATATCAAATCCTTATGCTCCTATGCCTGCTGATGTGCGGCTGCGGTGGCGGTTGGCGCGAGGCTGCCAGGGTTGACAAGGCCCTGCCACCTATCTTTCCCGACTATGTGGGAGTGACGGTGCCTGCCAATATCGCTCCGCTTAACTTTGAGGTGAAGGGCGCCACGCATATCCAGGCGACCTTCAAGGCTGGCAACGAGGAGGTGCAGGCCGTGGGCGACCGTTACGTGGACATCGACATTGACGATTGGCGGACTCTGCTGGCCGAGGCCGTCAAGAGCGGCGGCAAGGTCAGTGTGAGCGTCAGTGTATGGACGGTGCAGGAGTCCGATGGGGTGGAGTACAGCCCCTTTAGCATAATGGTTAGCAAGGACGAGGTTGATCCATGGGTGGCCTACCGCCAGATACCTCCCGGCTATGAGCTGTGGTGCCGCATGGGTATCTATCAGCGCGACCTCACCAGCTTTGACGAACGAGCCATTGTCACCAACCGCCAGGTCAACGACGGATGCCTCAACTGCCACTCCTTTGCGCAGTATGACGCTGATAAAGGAATGGTCTTTCATTCGCGTGGAAGTGGCGGAGGCACAGTGGTTTATCAAAATGGAAAATTAGACAAGGTTGCCCTAGAGTCGATGGGGCCCGAGAAGAGCGGCACTTACCCAATGTGGCACCCCAGTGGCAAGTTCGTGGTGTTCTCTAGCAACATGACGCGGCAGTCATTCTATGTCCACTCGCAGGACAAGATAGAGGTTTATGACCAGCGTTCAGACCTGATTATCTACGATGCCAAAGGCCGTCAGGTGACCACCGACGAGCGATTTACCGACAGTCTCAATTGGGAGACATTTCCTGCCTTCTCGCCCGACGGCAAGTGGCTGTATTTTTGTACTGCTAAGGCGGTGAAGATGCCTTCGCAGTTTAATGACCTGCACTACAGTGTTTTGCGCGTGCCTTTTGACGAGGCTACAGGGCAGCTGGGCGCGCCGATAGACACCGTGTATAGTGCAGCGCGACAGGGCGGCAGCGCCTCGTTTCCGCGCATCTCTCCCGACGGGCGCTACATGCTTTTCACATGGACTCAGTGCGGCACTTTTCCTATTCACCATAAGGAGGCCGACCTCAGGCTAGTGGACATTGGCGGCGGCTTTGCTGTGCTGGACGACATTGGCGACATCAATAGTGGCGATGTTGACAGCTATCACTCGTGGAGCAGCAGCGGCAAGTGGGTGGTGCTGAGCAGCAAGCGCATTGACGGACGCTACACACGCCTATTTCTCAGCCATTGGGAAGGGCGCCGCTTCTCCAAGCCCATGCTCCTGCCGCAGCGTGACCCCGAGCACAATGTGCAGCGCTTATATAGCTACAATATCCCTGAGTTTATCAAGGGCCCCGTGTTGTTTGATGCCGACGAGGTGGCTGAGCTTTTTAAGTTAGATTAGGACAGAGGCAATCAATGCTATGAGTAAGCGACGACAAAATAACAGGATGCGCCAACAGGCGGCGACCTCACCTAAGGCTGTGGCTGCGCTAAAGTCCGCAGGCAGGAGTGAGGCTATGGTGCCGTGGTGGCTGCTGGCGGTGCCTGCCGTCGGGGTGGTTGTGTATATGTGGCTGGCGTTGTCCTGCTTCCCTGAGACCGAGCGCATGATGGAGGCCCTCAATTTCTTTGTGTGGACCCCTGAATGCCTGGCACAAAAGCTGGCTGCCTATCCTGGCGGTACGCGGATTGCGGCCGACTGGCTCGTGCAGTTCTGCAAGGAGCCGTCAGTGGGCGTGATGATAGAGTCGCTGCTGCTGGGGCTGATGACGCTGCTTGCCGCCATTGTGCCTAAGGCTTGGGGTCGCAAGGCGTGGGTTCCGCTTAGCATTGTTCCTGCTGTGGGGCTGGCGTTTATTGCCTTGCACCGTCCGTCGGTAAGCATACAGGGCATCTTCTTCTTTGCAGCCCTTGTGGCTGCCGGCTATGCCTACAGAAAATGCCGTCCCGCCATTTTCCTTGCTGTGGTTGCCGTAATCGGCATGGCGTCGGTATGGATTGTTTCTTTTCCCGTGGCCGTGGTGCTGATGTCCGGAATGACTGTGTTGCAGTTTGTCGTAAAAGGGCGTGATGCCGGCAAGTGCATGAGGGTGGCGAGCCTGATGCTGCCCGTTCTGCTGGTGGTACTGACGATAGTCTTTGTGAAGGTGTCTTCTTCCTGGTTGGGCTTTATACCAATCGCGGAGCGGTGGTGGCATATTCCCGATGTTGACGGCTCTGTGACCGGTCTCGTCCTGCTGCTGGCAGCCCCGGTGGCGATGATGTTTGTGCCTCTGAAGGGTGGGGTGGTGTTCCACTGTTGCCTGACCATCGCGCTGAGCATTGTGGCCGGAGTAGTGTGCCATAGCCACATAACCGACAACGAGCAGTCGCAGCAGTCGGAGGTTGTGTACCGCTATTCGGCTATGGCCGAGCGCGGAGAGTGGCAGGCGCTGTTGAGCGATATCGGCAGCCGTGATGCGATAGAAAACAATGTGCATCTGCAGTTTGCATTGCTTGCGGAGGCTCGGCTCGGCACACTGCCGGAGAATCTCTTCCTGTATCCCATCAATTCCCCTGAGACTTTCTGTCCGCGCCTTGAGACCAATCCTCTCAGCAGCGACTTCTGCCGCATTTTCTATCGCGAGATGGGCTTCTATGATGAGGCCTTCCATCAGGCCTTCCAATACGGGATGATGGTTTCGCGCACCAGTGGGTTCTGCGCTACGTCGCTGCGCCACATGGCAGAGTACAGTGTCTGTCAGGGCGACAGCTTGCTTGCCGAGAAATACCTATATCTGCTGGAGCGCACGTCGAATAACGGAGAGTTCGTGGCCGAGCAGCGGCAGCTCCTGGCCAATAGCAAAGCTACGCCTGACAGCACGGTGCTGAGGGCTGACAACTTTGCCAAGGCTTATGACTTTACCTCAGAGATGGCCCATTTCCTTGACTATGACCGTAATAACCGTCCGGCACTTGACTACCTGCTATGCAGTCTGCTGCTGACCAAGCGACTGGAACTTTTTAAGACGGTGCTCAATGAATTTGCCGACAGGTATGAGGGTGCCCGTCTGCCACGAGCCTATGCCGAGGCAGCGGCTATGATCAGCCACTTGCAGCCGACATCGCTGTCGCCGGCCTTGCAGTATGTTCCCGAATATGACCGTCAGTTTGAGCAGTTTATACAGCTTCACAATAGTGGACAGGATGACTCTGCCTTCCGCGGCACGTTTTGGTATTACTATGTCTATGCCCAGATTCCTCCGCAGCAGGAGTGGATTCAGCAGAGCCAGAGCTCGTAGGAGTTAGGAGTTAGGAGTTAGAAATTAGGAATTAGAAATTAGGAATGCCGAAGGCATCGCGAGTAGCTCGTCAGTGGTCGCGCCTGGCGCGGGCTGGTAAAAAAGAGTTGCGAGAGCGAAGCGGCGATTTGAAGTTTGGAGTTGAAAATTTGATTTCGGGAGAAGTTGGTAAAACATTCCGCGATTTTTGTAAGCCGAGAATGGTATTAAATTCCCAACTTTGCTGCTGAAAACTAATACGCTAATAACAATTATAGAAAAGATGAAAAGATTTGGTTTTATCGCTGTTGCCCTTATGTTTGCAACGGCAGCGTCATTCGCACAGTCAAAGGTTTATTTTACCAAGGAGATTACTCCGCAGTCTCTCGTGAGGATCTATGAGGCCCTCGGCGTGAAGGCTCACGGCCGCGTGGCAGTCAAGATTAGCACCGGTGAGGCAGGTGGCCACAACTATCTCAAGCCTGATCTTATCCGTGACCTTGTGGATAAGGTAAACGGCACCATCGTGGAGTGCAACACCGCCTATCCCGGCAAGCGCACTAATGCCGCTGACCATTGGCAGGTAGTAAAGGATCATGGTTTCGACAGCATTGCTGCCGTTGACCTGATGGATGAGTATGGCGATCTGCGCATTCCTGTGCAGGATAAGAAGCATATTAAGTATGACATCGTGGGTAGCCATCTGGGTAACTACAATTTTATGATTAATCTTGCGCACTTCAAGGGCCATGCCATGGGCGGCTTCGGCGGTGTGCTTAAGAATGCCAGTATCGGTGTTGCATCCTCTGCAGGCAAGACATACATCCATACAGCTGGTAAGGTGCAGAGCCCCAAGGAGCTTTGGCAGAACCTTCCTGCTCAGGATTATTTCCTTGAGTCGATGGCTGCTGCAGCTCAGGGTGTTCATAATTGGTTTGGCGAAGGAAACATAGTCTACATCAACGTGATGAACAATATGAGCGTTGACTGCGACTGCGACTCGCATCCTGCTGATCCAAAGCTTAAGGATATGGGCATACTTGCCTCCACAGACCCAGTGGCTCTAGACAAGGCATGCCTAGACCTCGTGTTCAATCACAAGGCTGGTCCTGACGACGATGAGAAACCCCTCATTGAGCGAATCAACCGCCAGCATGGCACCTACATTGTGGACTATGCAGAGCAGATTGGCCTGGGCACAAGGAACTACAAGATTGTTAATCTGGATAAATAGTTGACAAGTAAGAATCTATCAAACTATTTCCATGAATAAATGTCGTTTTGTTATTGCGCTTTCGTTGTTGACCGCGTCTGCCTTTGCCTCGACACAGATGGCTGATACGCTGGGTCATACGCTTGGCGATGTAGTGATTACTGGAACGCGTGTTGCTGCTGACCAGCGCCATCTGCCTTATACTGTTAGTGTGGTAGGGCGTGAGAAACTAACTGAGCAGCAGCGCCTCAACATCTTACCTACGCTCAGCGAGGAAGTGCCGGGACTATTTCTCACTAGTCGTGGTATGATGGGCTATGCCGTCAGTACTAATGCCGCCGGAGGGCTCAGCCTGCGCGGCCTGAGCAGCAGCATCGGCCAGATGCTGGTGCTGATTGACGGTCATCCGCAGTATCAGGGCATCTATAGCCATTCCATTGCTGATGCCAGTCAGACGATGCTGGCCGATAGGGTGGAGGTGCTGCGCGGTCCTGCTTCGGTGCTTTATGGCAGCAATGCCATGGGTGGAGTGGTGAATATCGTTACGCGAGAGAAGCATGAGGATGGTGCAGAGACCAGCGTCAGCCTTGGCGCAGGCAGCTACGGCACAGTGCAGGCTGAGGCCTCCAACCAGGTGCGTAGCGGACGCTACTCTCATACGGTGGCAGCCAATTATGCCCGCACCGACAACCATCGCAAGAACATGGGATTTGAGCAGTATGGCGGTTATGCAAAGTTCAACTATGACATGGCCGAGCACTGGAATGCCTATGCTGACATCAATCTCACTCATTTCAATGCCTCCAATCCCGGTCCTGTGAGCCGTCCGCTTTACGATGCCCGCCAGTGGATCACTCGCGGTGCTGCCACTGTGGCCTTGGAGAATCACTATGACCGCACCTCCGGTGCGCTGAGTGTCTATAGCAGCTTTGGTCGCCACAAGATAAACGACGGTACAGCCGACCTCTCCAATCCTTCGCAGCGATATTTCCGTTCCAAGGATGCGCTGACGGGCATAAGCCTGTGGCAGAGCATAAGTCTGTGGCAGGGTGGCCGCCTTACTGGAGGACTTGACTATCAGCATATCTACGGACGTGCATTCTACACCTCCATTGCTACCGGCGAGGTGCTCGATACCCCCAATAAGCAGTCGGGCCACTCACACCGCAATGAGTTGGCGCTTTATGCGCAGTTGCGGCAGGACCTGGCCTCGTGGCTGACTCTTGATGCCGGCGTGCGCATGGATCATCATTCCATCACTGGCACCGAGTGGATACCGCAGGGCGGTCTGGTGGTGCGCCCAATTGCTAACGGAGCCATCAAGGCCACGGTCAGCAAGGGGTTCCGCAATCCATCGATGCGTGAGATGTATCTCTATCCGCCATCCAATACAGAGCTGGCACCTGAGCGCTTGGTACAGTATGAGCTCTCATGGCGGCACAGCTTGGCGGACAATCGGGTGAATTATGCTTTCAACCTTTATTATATTAAAGGCGACAATCTTATTCAGACTCAACAGGTTGATGGCCGTCCTCGCAATGTTAATACAGGTGAGATTGAAAACACAGGAGCTGAACTGGAAGCCAGTTGGCGAGTATGCGACCGACTGACGCTCAACACAAATCACAGTGTGCTTCATATGCACAATCATGTGCTGGCTGCTCCTGAATACAAAGGTTATCTGGGTGCTACCTATAACGGCTGCTGCTGGGGCCTCACGGCAGGAGTGATGCAAGTGGCAGGTCTTTATACCGATACTGCTGCAGCCACGGAGAACTTTACGATGCTCAATGCTTCTGTGTATTACAAGCCGATAAGGATGCTAAAGTTATGGCTGCGCGGTGAGAACCTGCTGGCCCAGCGTTATGAAATAAATGCCGGATTCCCAATGCCCCGTGCAACGGTGATGGCAGGTGTGAATATTACCTTCTGAACTGGCAACCGTTAGCCAGTAGTCGTTAAAAAATAAGGTAATGATATAGATGCTGGCACAGATTACTCATAATGCAGCCAATTCTGACTGCGTTAGTTGTATGTTTATTGCATAGCAGCGTTGATTAGAATAGACATGAGACTTTTATTCCGAGTCTTTTGCGTGATCATTGCCTAAGTTTAATCTAATCCCGTTCAAAAGAGTTTTAATCCCGTGGAAAAATAAACTAATCCCGTGAAGAAAGATTTTAATCCCGTGGAGCTGGTGTTTTCCACGGGATTAGATTTCGTTTCAAGGCTTTTAGATTTCGTTTCAAGGCTTTTAGTTTTGATTTCCACAGGACCTTTTTTTAGGCAATGACACAGATGTTGGCAGAGAGAGAGCATGACTATTTCGCAGAGACTGTAATCTATGCCAACTGCTATATCGTTGCCAAAAATAAACATCCGCGCCTGCTACCGTCGTAGGCGCGGATGTCTCTTAGTTACTAATTTTCGCTGACCAGATAGTCTGTAGGGCCGTGGTGTGAAAGTACCTGGTTGTCGATGAGGAAAGTGCGCAGTTCGGTGTTGCCCCAACGTGGGGTGTCGTGGACAGTGCGTTGTTCTATCAGGGCTTGCACACAGCGGTTGAAGTAGCCGTGCCCCATGGCGAGTATGCGCTGTCCGTTGTGGTTGTTGAAAATGTATTTAAGAAACATCTCTGCCCTTGCTGCCAGCTGGTCGGCATTCTCTATGCTCGGTGGAAACTGCGAGGGATGAACAGTGATGTCCTTGATGAAGCGCCCAGTGTATTCTCCCCAGTCGCGTTCGCGCAGTAGTGGGGTGTAGATAATGGGCAGCTGCAGCTTGCGATTGATGATGTCGGCAGAGAGGCGTGTGCGCTCAAGGTCGCTGCAGAGAAAAATGTCGTAGTTTTCGGCACAGAGTTGCTCACGCAGGGCTTCGGCCTGTGCTATGCCTGTGGCATTGAGGTGGCCTGGCGACTGCCCCTGCAGGATGCCGTCCTGGTTTTCAGTTGTCTGGCCGTGGCGAGTAAGGGTGAGGACTATCATTTTCTACACTTCGCCGTCAACCTCGGCCTCAATGGTGGGCGAGGAGGGAGTCTCAAATGTTTGTGTTGATGTATAGGTTATAGGTCCTACTGATGCTTCGCTTGTTGGAGTCTGCGGAGTTGATTCGCCGACATTCTGCTGTTTGGGCATTTCTGCCACTTGGGGTTGTGGTGCTGCGGTCTGTGGGGCAGATACTGGCACTTGCGGTTGCGGTGCTGCGGTCTGTGGGGCAGATACTGGCACTTGCGGTTGCGATGCTGCGGTCTGTGGGGCAGATACTGGTACTTGCGGTTGCGGTGTCACTAGAGGCTTTGGTGTTTCCGGTGCCTGCGGTTCTGCAGCTGTCGTTTTCTCCTCTACTTGCGGCATAGGTTTTTCTTCTTCTCTGTCCTCTGGCTCGGGGATGGCATCTTTGCCGCTGTTGCGGAACTGAATGGCATAGATTATTTCGCTTAGTCCGAAGATTATGCTAGCCACGCCAAAGATATATGAGGTGATGGGTTCTTGCCCTGCTTTGTCGGTGGCGGTGTTGTAGTTGAGGATGATAATCACTATGCCGGCAATGCTGATAAGCGATGACACCACGTAGGGTAGGGCGCCGAGTTGGTAATGCTTGCGCAGTTTGATGAGGCGGTACAGTTGTGCTGCTCCGGCCAGCAACAGGAATGCTCCTAGCAGGTATAGCAGTGCGTTGAGGAAGCTGCTGGGGATGATGAGCAGCACGCTGCCAAATAGGATGCTGCCAATGCCGATGAAGGGGAAGGAAGCCACCTTTGGCTCTTTGTCCTTGTCGTCCTTGCTGCTTTTGTCGTTCTGCTTGGCGATGTTGTTGGGCTTGCGTCTGCGCTGAAGGATATAAGTGCCGACGGTATACAGGCCGGGCCCTAGGAATAGGGCACCGATGGCCATGATGAGCCACTTGGTGGCATGGGTGGGGAATGCTATGAGCAGCGCTCCTATCAGCAGGGTGCAGAGCGCAAGGATTACGGTAGAGCGGCTTGTTTTCATTGTATCAGTTGTTAAGTTGTTATTTGTTTCAGACAAGATGATATGCTATCTGATGAACAGCAGTTCGCGGTATTTGGGTAGAACCCAGAGTTCATCCTCTATTATTAGTTCCAGCTTGTCCACATGGTAGCGTATGGTCTCAAGGTATGGCTGCACGGTGTCGTGGTACTGGATAGCTTTCTCGCGTTCCGACTCTATGCGGTTGGCCACCTTGCGCGCCTCAATCATGGCATTGACGTTTTCAATGATGAAGCGTGTGTGCTCGGATATCTCGCGTACAATCTTGATATTGTCGGCATTGAGGCGCTCGGCTTCGTCCTTGGTGAATGTTGCGGCTATCTTATTGACATTGTCGATGAGCATGCTCTGGTAGCGTGTGGCCACGGGTATGATTTGGTTCATGGCCATATCGCCGAACACTCTCGCCTCGATTTGAATCTTCTTGGTATAGGTGTCCCATTTTATCTCGTTGCGGGCCTTGAGCTCAAGTTCGCGCATCACGTTCTGACTTTCAAACATATTTATGCTCTCGGGGTCGAGATAGCGGTCGAAGATTACGGGGCAGGAAGTCTCGCAGTCCAGTCCGCGGCGGGCAGCCTCGGCCTTCCACTCATCGGAGTAGCCGTTGCCCTCGAAGTGGATAGGCTTGCAGGTCTTTATATCTTCGCGCAGCACTCGGATGATGGCCGTGATCTTGTCCTCGCCGTTGGCTATATGCTGGTCCACTCTTGCCTTGAAGTTGGTAAGTGCTTCAGCCACGGCGGTGTTGAGTACGGTCATGGCTTCGGCGCAGTTGGCCTGTGCTCCCACGGCCCGGAACTCAAACCTGTTGCCGGTGAATGCGAATGGTGATGTGCGGTTGCGGTCGGTATTGTCAATCTTGAGGTCGGGAATCTGCGGTATGTCGAGTGTGAGTTCGCTTGTACCCTTAATGCTTATAAGCTCCTCGTTGGTGGAGTTCTCAATCTTTTCGAGCACCTCCGATATCTGCTTTCCGAGGAATGCCGAGATGATGGCTGGCGGTGCTTCGTTGGCGCCGAGTCGGTGCTGGTTGGTAGCGCTCATGATGGAAGCCTTGAGCAGTCCGTTGTGCCTATAAACGCCCACCAGTGTTTCCACGGCGAATGTGAGGAAGCGCAGGTTGTCCTCCTTGGTCTTGCCCGGTGAGTGGAGTACTGTTCCGTTGTCGGTGGCCATGGACCAGTTGGCGTGCTTTCCGCTGCCGTTGATGCCAGCGAAGGGCTTCTCATGTAGCAGGCAGCGGAAGCCATGCTTGCGTGCTATCTTGCGCATCAGGCTCATCAGCAGCATGTTGTGGTCGACGGCTAGGTTGCATTCTTCGTAGATGGGCGCCAGCTCAAACTGGTTGGGGGCCACTTCGTTGTGGCGTGTCTTGCATGGTATGCCAAGCTCCAGTGCCTGTATCTCGAGGTCCTTCATAAATTCAGCCACACGGTCGGGTATGGCACCGAAGTAGTGGTCCTCCATCTGCTGGTTTTTGGCAGAGTCGTGGCCCACCAGTGTACGGCCTGTCAGGAGCAGGTCGGGTCGGGCAGCGTAGAGGTCTTCATCCACGAGGAAATACTCCTGCTCCCATCCCAGGTTGGCTGTCACTTTGCTGACGCTGGGGTCGAAATACTGGCATACTGCTGTGGCTGCCTTGTCCATGGCTGCGAGAGCCTTCTTTAGCGGAGCCTTGTAGTCGAGTGCCTCTCCCGTATAGGAGATGAACACCGTGGGTATCATCAGAGTGTCGCCGATCACGAACACTGGCGAGGCGGGGTCCCATGCGCTGTAGCCGCGGGCCTCGAATGTGGAGCGTATGCCTCCCGAGGGGAACGACGAGGCGTCGGGCTCCTGCTGCACGAGGGCTTTTCCGCTGAATTCCTCTATCAGTCCTTCCTGTCCCTTGGCATACTCAATGAAGGCGTCGTGTTTTTCGGCGGTGCCCTCTGTCAGGGGTTGAAACCAGTGGGTGATATGCGTCACGCCAAACTCTTGTGCCCATTTCTTCATGCCTTTGGCAACCTCATCGGCCACCGAGAGGTCGAGGCGCGACCCTTGCTCTATCACATTGTAGAGCTGACGGCAGATATCTTCGGGCAGATATTTGCGCATCTTTTCCTTGTTGAAGACATATTTGGCAAAATACTCCGAAGGGCGCATGCTGGGTACGGTTACTTCGATAGCCTTCTTCTTGAAGGCGGCCTCAACTACATTGAATCTAAGTCTTGACATCGTTGCTCTGTATTAAAGATTTGTTTTATGTCAGCAAAGTTAACCTTTCTGTCGTTTTTTGACAAGTTTTTTTAAATAATTAAAATTTCTGACAATAAAAATCTTTCATTTTGCAATGTTTGCTTTAAAAAATCTTTACAAATGCAATTATTGGGGGTTATAAATTAGAAATTAGGAATTAGGAGTCCACACATCTTTTCTCTGTTCACTGTTCTCTGTTAACTACTGCGCTAAGCGGCAGTTATTAGTCATCAAACCGTTTTGTGAGGCAGTCGTATTCTTCAATCCTGCGGTCGCGGAGGAACGGCCACCATCGCCTCACCTCCTCGCTGCGGCTTATGCTCACTCTGACAACGGCCTCTGCTTCCTCGTCCTTTGGGGCGCGATAGAGCATCTCGCCCTGCGGTCCTGCCACGAAGCTGCTGCCCCAGAAGAGGGCCTCCTGTTCCTCGCCCACGCGGTTCACTGCCACCACGGGCAGTCCGTTAGCCACGGCGTGACCGCGCTGCACAGTGGTCCAGGCCTCGCGTTGTCGTTCCTGCTCATCGGCGGTGTCGGCGGGATCGTAGCCGATGGCGGTGGGGTAGATGAGCAGCTCGGCCCCCCTCAGAGCCATGATGCGTGCAGCCTCGGGATACCACTGGTCCCAGCATACCATCACCCCCAGCCGTCCCACGCTGGTCTGTATGGGCTGGAATCCGAGATCGCCGGGTGTGAAATAGAATTTTTCATAGTAGCCCGGGTCGTCGGGTATGTGCATCTTGCGGTATTTGCCGCACATAGAGCCGTCGTTGTCAAGCACCACGGCAGTGTTATGGTACAGTCCAGCTGCCCTGCGCTCAAACAGTGAGCCCACCAGCACCGCCTTGCACTCTCTGGCCAGCCCTGCCAGCCACTCGGTGTCGGGCCCGGGGATAGGGGAGGCCATGTCGAAGCAGTTGGTGTTCTCCTCCTGGCAGAAGTAGAGAGAGTTGTGCAGCTCTTGCAGCACTATTAGCTCAGCGCCCTGTTTGGCCAGGGAGCGAATTTTGCATTCCAGCCTGGCCTTGTTGTCAGCCATGTCGGCAGTATTGTGCTGCTGGATGATTCCGATGTTGAGAGAGTCGTTTCCCATTATGCGGTTTAAAAGTTTTTTAAGAATATAAGGGTTTAAGGATTGAAGGATTGAAGAGTTTAAGGATTGAAGGATTGAAGAGTTGAAGGATTGAAGTTCATTTTTCCTTTTTTCAATTTTCAACTTTTAAAGTTTATGGAATATTTTCAAGCAAAATTAGTTATTCTTTTCCGAAAAACCACAAATCCCAGACATCAAACCTCAAAACAATATATAATAAGGTAGGAAAATCCGGAAAAAAACTTAATTTTGCACAGAAAAGTCCAAATGCTCCATGTCAAAGAAACATCGCAATAAGAAGGCAAGGCTCATCCTTCTCATTATCGTCATCCTTGCTGTGTCCCTGGCGGTATATCTGTTTGTTATGCCCTTCAGCGGCAGAGGCGAGTCCGTTCGCATATACATTGATCGTGACGACACCTCCGACTCGGTGCTGAGCAAGGTGTCGGCGGCAGCGCCCAGTCAGACCGTGGGCTTCCGCGTCGCAGCCATGCTGCGCGGTATCAGGGGGCGCATCCACACCGGTTGCTACGAGATCACCCCCTCGCTGTCCAGCTGGCAGCTGGCCACCAACATCTATCACGGCAAGCAGACCCCCGTCAGCCTGACCGTACCCTCCACCTGGACCAAGGAGATGGCACTGGGTAGGATGGCGCGTCATCTGATGGCCGACTCCGCATCGCTGGCGGAGGCTTTCAACAGTGCGGAGAGCCAGAAGGCCTATGGTGTGGACAGCGCTACGGCAGCCACCCTGCTGCTGACCGACACCTATGAGGTCTTCTGGGACATCAGTCCCCGGCAGCTCGTCAAACGCATGGCGCAGGAGCGTGACCGCTACTGGAATTCAGACCGCAGCGCCAAGGCGAAGGCACTGGGCATGAGCCGTGAGGAGGTCTATACCTTGGCATCGATAGTTGACGCTGAGACGGCCAACGACGGCGAGAAGGCCACTGTGGCGGGCCTCTACCTCAACCGCCTGCGCAAGGGCATGCTGCTGCAGGCAGACCCCACGGTGAAGTTTGCTCTTCAGGACTTTGGCCTGCGGCGCATCTACGGCTATATGCTCAGCACCCCCAGCCCCTACAACACTTACCTCCACAAGGGGCTGCCCCCCGGCCCCATCCGTCTGCCTCAGCTGAGTAGCATCGATGCCGTCCTCAACCATGAGACCCATGACTATCTCTATATGTGCGCCAACAGCGACTTCAGCGGCACTCATGCCTTTGCCTCCACCTATGGCGAGCACCTGCAGAATGCCGCCAGGTATGTCCGCGCACTCAATGAAAGGGGAATAAAGTGAAAGAAACGGAGTACAAGGCTCCCGGCGAATAGCCCCTCACCTTTGACGAACAGAAAAAATAGGTGAGAGAATTTTGAATTCCGAAGACATCGCGAAGGTTCTGTCAGTTGTCGCGATGCCTTCGCTCTTTCTGCTCCGCTCCGCTCTCGCTGCCCTTTTTATGTCTGCCTACGTCGATGGCGCGACCACTGGCGAGCAGCTCGCGATGCCTCGGCATCAATATTTAGGCATTAGTTCGTCACTCCCAGATGCCAGTTCATCAAAATGTCTTGTTTGTAGCATGGTTGCAGTCATTTTTTTCGTAATTTTACAACAGAATTTCAAATATTCTTACGACTGAATCGGCAACAATTTAATTAAATCGAATATGAAATCTAAATTTATTTTACTGATTGCATTGTTGGCAGCAGGTGCTGCACGCGGTGCCACGGAGGTTGATATCGACTCGTTGCGCTATGTGCTCAACGATGACGGCTCGGCCACAGTGAAGAGCTGTCTGTATCAGGGTACTCCGAACATTACCATTCCGCAGACCGTCACAGTCGAGGGCACGACTTATCAGGTCAAGTCCATCGGCTCAAACGTTTTTGGAGGAAAAAAGTTTATTACATCTGTTCAACTGCCCGACGGGCTGCAGGCCATCGGCAGTAATGCGTTCAATGACTGTAGCAGCCTGACGTCTGTCAACATTCCGTCAGCGGTGACAAGCATCGGAAACTCTGCCTTCTATAATTGCAAGCAGCTGGGCATCGACATTACGCTGCCTGCCACGCTCACTTCACTCGGCACCTATGCCTTCTCTCACTGCGAGGCAGTGAAAAATGTCACCTTCCTTGGCGATGGCGATGTCACCCTGCAGGGTGAGTCGCACTTTAGTGGTATGTACAGCCTGAGGAGCATCAAGCTGCCTGCCAACTTGAGTATGCTGAGCCGAAGCATGTTCTACGGCAACGCAGCGATGGAGAACGTTAACATCGCCTCCACCCAGGTGACGAACATCTACCCCTACGCCTTCTATCAGTGTAAGGCTCTTGCCACGATGCAGCTGCCGTCCACGGTGCAGACCATCGGCGAGAATGCATTTTGTAGTTGCGAGTCGCTGACCTCTGTCACACTTCCCTCATCGCTCACTGCGTTAGGGTCGGATGCTTTTGCCTATTGCAAGGCCCTGCAGACGGTCAACAACTTTGAGAAAACCCAGCTGACCTCCACGCCCAGAGCAGTCTTCTATCAGTGCGAGTCGCTAACCTCCATCACCTTACCTCCCACGCTGAAGAGGCTTGGCGACGAGGCGTTCCGCTATTGCAAGTCGCTGACGAGCATCGACCTGGCGTCGTTGGAGACGGCAGGCGAGTATGTGTTCTCAGGCAGCGGACTGATCTCGATTACTATTCCCAGTAGCATGACTACGGTGCCGCGCGACTTTTTGTCATATTGTGACAGTCTTCGCTCTGTCACCCTGCCAGAGGGTATTACAACTCTTGCGCGCGGAGTCTTTTATGAGGACGATGCCTTAAAGAGCGTCGTGCTGCCCTCCACGCTGACCACCATCGGCACATACGCCTTCGCCAACTGTAGGACTCTGCCTTCCATCACCATCCCCTCCAATGTGACGGTGATTGACGAGTATGCTTTCCAATACTGCAAACAGTTGGCAACCGTGGAAATGCAGCCTGCCACCATGACGACCATAGGCCGCAATGCATTTGACGTCTGCGAGAGCCTGACATCCTTCCGCGTACCCGAGGGCATCACCTCTCTCGGCCAGAGTACCTTCTGGGGCTGCACCTCTCTGCACTCGCTCGAGCTGCCATCCACTCTCACCACCATCGCCCTCAGAGTCTGCTATCATTGCAGCAGCCTGACATCCATTGACATCCCCTTCGGTGTCACCTCCATAGGCGACGATGCCTTCAATGGCTGCAAGCAGCTCGACAAAATCATCTTGCCCGCCTCCCTCACTTCGCTTGGCAATTATGCTTTCGCTTACTGCGATAGCGTGAAGAGCGTTACCTTCCTGGGCAACAACGACATTACACTCACGGGCGAGTCCCATTTCTCTTCGCTCAAGAAACTGAAATCTGTCAAGCTGCCCGACGGACTCACCCTCATCACACGCTCCATGTTCTACGGCTGCGAGCAGCTCGAGACCATCGACCTGAGCCGGACACACGTTGCCGAGATACGTCCTTATGCATTCTATAATAATAAGGTACTCACCGCTGTGCAGTTCCCCACCACACTGACCACCATCGGCGAGCAAGCTTTCTACAACAACAACATCCGTCACCTGCAGCTCCCCGACGGCCTGCAGACTATAGGCAACTACACCTTTGCCGAGAGCAAAGACCTCTCCGCCGCCCCTGTGCTTCTGCCGCAAAGCCTTACGTCCATTGGCGAGCACGCTTTCTATAACTGCAACCGCCTTACCGCTGTCACTTTTCACCCCCTCTCCTCACTTTCGCTCGGCGGCTATATCTTCGACGAATGCGACTCACTCCGCGCAGTCCATTTCCCCAATGACCTTGCCATGATACCTAGGGCGACATGCTCGAGCTGCAAGCAGTTGCACATAGTTACCCTCCCCGCTAATCTGCAGACAGTCGAGCCCTACGCTTTCTATAACACCCTCAGCCTCGACAGCCTCGTTCTGCCTTCTACCGTCAAGACCGTCGGCGAGGAAGCTTACCACTATTCCATGTTGCCCTCGCTTACCCTCCCCGAAGGATTAGAGACCATAGGCCGCAACGCCTTCCGCGAGTGCGACAGGCTGAAGGAGGTCACCCTGCCCTCCACCCTTAAGACCCTCGGCCACGCCGCGTTCTGGACATGCGACTCGCTGCGCACTATTACCTTCGCCCAGAATTTGCCGCAGTTTACCTTTAGCGGCGACAGCCACTTCGGTCACTGCGCTCAGTTAGTGAAAGTGACACTGCCCCGAACGGGTCTGACCACCATAACCGCTCATATGTTCCGTGAGTGCCCGCGCCTGCGCAATATTGAGTTGCCTGGCACACTTACCTCCATCGGCGACAACGCCTTCTACGGCTGCGACTCGCTGCAGACCATCTACATTCCCGACAATGTGACATCTATCGGCAACGATGCCTTCGAGTACTGCCGCGGACTGCACTACGTGCGTCTGCCCGAGGGCTTGGAAACCATTGGCAACGGCAGTTTCGCCTATTGCGAGAAGTTGCCGTACATCAATATCCCCTCCACCGTGACCAGCATCGGCAACTACGCCCTGCACACCACGGCTACCTCTTCCAACACCAACTTCAAGTCTGTTGGCATCATGGGCAATAGTATGCCCTCCACCGCCCAGCATGTATTCTGGCAGTACCAGCCGTCATTCAGCCTGCTTGTACCGTCAGGGCAGGAGGCTGGCTACCAGAACAGCACTTCGTGGACACCCGACGAACAGGACAACCGAACCACAATAGGCTATCCGTCCACCAAGCAGCCGTTGACGCAAGACCTCATCCACCTCACCTGCCTGAACAAAGAAACATACTTCTCGGGAAGTCCCGAGGCTGTTTATGTAGATTGGTTTGAGGGAATGGGCAACTACCGCGTCTTTTACACCGACGCCCAGGGCAACCGCACCACAGCCCTTCCCTCGGCAGGCGGCAACTACACCATCTCGCTGGAGTTTGAGGAAGGTCCTTACTACCTGTCGGCAACATTCAATGAGGTAGGCACCTTGACTGTCAAAGAGATTGCCGACGAGGACTTCGCCCTGCTTTGGGACTTCTACAGCAAGACCTACGACTTTACAAAGCAGAAATCCACTTGGACTGGCAGCGGCGGTGGCGGCGCCAAAGCCAACTGGCAGCTGATTGAAGGAGTGAAAGAGTCGGCCGTTGGCATCTATGGCGTGAAATGGAACAATGGCCATGTGCAGGAAATCAATCTCGGCAACGGCACCAGTCTCTACAACTTGAATGCCAACGAGACACCCGTCAGCATCTTCGCCCTGCCGCTAGTTAAGAAGATTGAGTTTGCCAACGTGGAGTTCTATGGCAACATCTCCGACAAGGTGGAGCAGTGGCTCGCCAGTGGCAAGGCACTCAGCCCCACGCTCGAATACATTGACCTCCAGCGCAACAAGCTCGAGGGCAATATCTCGACGCTCGCCAATGCGCTGCCGTCCCTCAAGACGCTCGACGTGCATGAAAACCGCTTCTCCACCCTGTGGCCCGCACTGCCTGAGTCTCTGGAGAACGTTAATATCAGCAATCAGACCATCACCGACATCGTCGCCACCGTCGATCTGCGCGACATGACCGACTCGGGATTCTTCTCCACTTTGCCCAGCATCATCTTCTATAACCCCATCGCGCGCACGTACGCGGATAATATTAAAATAGGTGTGCAGAGTCAGATTAACTGGAGCTCCTTTACGGTAAACTACAACAGTTCCAACGACTTTGACATCACGGGCTATTGCTTGTGGAAGGGCGCTTCGGGCGACATAGCAAAATGCAGCTACACCGACTCTAAGAACAAGACCACAAACTTCAATGCCGTGTTTATCTACGACATGGGCGATGTGGACTTCAACGGGGCAATCAATGTCAGCGACCTCCAGCAGACCATCAACTATCTGTTCCGTGATGGTTACGGCGACTACAACCGCTACAACTTCACTGCCGGCGACTTGAATGCCGACAACGGCATCAATGTGCTGGATGTTGTGCAGCATGTTGACCTCTTGCTCACCAACGATATCCCGACGGGTGCAGGTTCTAAGAGCAGCAAGAAGCAGGCTTCAACCGACACCTATGCAGCCAGCCTCTATTGTAGCGATGGCAAGCTGATACTCAACACTGCTCAGCCCATTGCAGCTCTCGACATCGTGCTGACATCACCTTCATTCATGGAAACGACGCGTATGGCTGTGGGTCAGCATACACAGGACGACGGACAGTTGCATCTCGTCATCTACGACATATCGGGCAAGACGCTGCCGACGGGCGAGACCGTCCTTGGTAACGTAGCTGATGGCAGCACCATCAGCCATGCCATGCTTGTAGATGAAGATGCCCAGGATATAACAGTCGCTCTCAACAATCCTGAAGCCCAGCTTCTCACGGGAATAGATGAGTTAGGAGTTAGGAGTGAGGAGTTAGGAGTTGGCAATGATCAATCAGCCTACGACCTCCAAGGCCGCAAGTTGTCTCCCTTCCCTTCGGGAGGGGCTGGGGGTAGGCTGCCCAATGGTCAATTGCCTAAGGGCATCCTAATCGTGAACGGTAAAAAGGTAATCATCAAATAAACAGGAATAGCTATGAAAACGATAAGAATCAAGTCTCTGTTTATATTGCTAAGCATGCTGTGCTTCGCCAATGTGCAAGCTCAGGATATCAACGAACTTAGTGTAAAGGACGTGAGCGGAATGCGCGGAAAGATTGTCTCCGTGCCAGTCTATCTCACTAATACTGCCGAGGTGACAGCCTTGCAATTCGATATAGAACTGCCCAATGGCTCCACGGTTTACTTCGACTCCACAACCGTAGCCGCCAACCGCAGTGTGGACCATATTATCAGCGGGCAGAACAAAAACAGCAACCGTCGCCGCTTCATGCTCTACTCGCCCACCAAGCAGCCGCTCAAGGGCAATATGGGCAAGATATGCGACGTGGTCTTTAAGGTATCCACCTATCTAGAGGACGAGCAGGTGTATGATATCAAACTATCCAATGTCATCATCTCCGACCTCCAGGGCAACAATGTGTTCACCAACTCCGTTGATGCCACACTCTCGCTCATCAGCTATCCCGACTTCGAGGTAAGCAACCTCGCCGTCACCTCCGCCAATATTACCCCCGGCGGACAACTGTCGCTGAGTTGGAATGTGAAGAATATCGGACAGACTGCTGCTACCGGTGGATGGAAGGAAAATTTCTATCTTGTTGGCGACAATGGCACAGAGGTGTTCGTGGGTTCCAATAGTTTTGAAAGCACAGGACTTGCTGTCAACGCTGCCGTCAACCGCACCGCTACCGTCACACTGCCCGATGTGCTTGGTGTTGACGGCACAGTCAGGGCGAAGGTCAGCATCAAGGGTAATGCCGATTCAGGCGAGCGCAGCGAATCGGAATGGAACAACTCCGCCGTCGCCGAGACAGGCATCACTCTCACTAAGACACTTCAGATGGTTATGCCCTCAGCCCCTGTGCGTGAGCAGTACGGGCGCAATGTCCGCTTGCAGCTCTATCGCAGTGGCAATCGCACTGCCGAGGAGACCTTCACCCTTACGGCTGATAAGCCCTCGCGCGTGGAACTGCCCTCCACCGTCACCATCTCGCGCAATCAGTCGGGTGCCGCATTCTACGTCAATATCATTGACGACGCCATCTACAACGATGCTGATACAGTGATACTTATCACAGCATCAGGCAACGGCTATCAGACTGCCACAGGGCGCCTCGTCATTGAGGACAACGAGTACCCCGATCTCCAGCTCGAGGCCTCACGCAGCGAGCTCAACGAAGGAGAGACATTCCTCCTCACAGTCACTCTGCCCAAACCCGCGAGAGCCGACCTCGAGGTTAAGTTCACCGCTGAGACTCCCAAGCGGTTCAACCTTCCAGCCTCCGTCGTCATCCCGACGGGCAGCCTGTCTGCCACAGTAGAAGTGGAGGCTGTGCAAAACTCTCTGCCCGAACTGCAGCTGGCCACAGCCTTCTATGCCGCAGCCACCAACTATAATAAGGCAGAGGCCATAGTCATCCTCAATGATGACGACATGCCAGAGTTGGAGCTGGTGCTCTCACCCACCCAGGTCAGCGAGAGCAGTGGTCCCGCATCCATCATGGCCAAGCTCTATCGTCGCAGTCACACCGACAGCGAGATAACCATTGTGATGAGCGACGACTCCGACGGTGACATCTACTACTCGCAGCGTCGGTTCACTATGAAGAGTGGCGTGACGACTGCCGAGTTTGCCATCGGTACTATTGACAACGCACAGAAAGAGGGCGACCGCATAGTCAACGTCTCCGCCGGAGTGTATGTGTCGTCGTGCAACTGCGCGGCATCCGGCACCACGGTGGGCGTATCCACTGTGGCCGTCACCATCCTCGATGATGACGGACCGACGCTCTCCCTCAGCAGCTCGTCATCCTCGCTCCTTGAAGGCAAGACCAATGCCACCACTCTCACCGTAAAACGCAACACGGGCACGAGCGGTGCGCTGACCGTAAGCATCACCTCCGACCAGGATGACGGCCTCACCTACAGCCACACGGCCACCATCCCTAACGGCCAGTCGTCGGTAACGGTGCCTGTGAGCGTGAAGAAGAACGATGTTGCCAACGATGAGCGCACTGTCGTCTTCACCGTCACCGCCAACGGCTATACGCAGGGCACCTGCTGGGCGCTCATCACCGACCAGACCATGCCCGATGCCATAGTGGAAGCACCAATGGTTGATGCCGAAGGCATTCCTGCTGCAGGCACAGTGGAAATCACTGTTAGCGTGAGCAATGTGGGCAACGCCGATCTGCCGGCGCAGACATGCGTCAACCTCTATATGCTGCCTGCCGCAGGCAGCAAGAGCCTGCTCACCACGCTATATACCCAGCAGCCCATCGGCAGCGGGCAGAAGGCCGACCTGACCAAGCAGGTGACCATGCCCGATGTGGCAGGCGACTACAGGCTGCAGTGCGTCATCAACGAAGACAAGGCAGTCAGGGAGCTGGTATACCTCAACAATACCTCTGCCGAGACACCCCTGCGTCTTGTGCCCCCGTTCACTGCCGAGGTTAGCGTAGAGAAGGCCACCTATCAGAGCGATGAGCCTGTGCTCATCACCGGTACCGCCACGGGCAGTAATGTTGTCAATAAGGCCGTAGAAGTCTATCTTCTCCATAGCAATGTGCGCGATACCCTCTGCACCACCACCGATGCCATGGGACGCTTCTCCGTCACTTTCGACCCCAAGGGCGTGGCAGGTCATTACGCCATCGGCGCTTGCTACCCGGGCGAGAACCTCCGTGACGAGCAGGATGCTTTCGACATCTATGGCATGCGCCGCACCGACGGCGGATATCTGAAGTATGAGCCTACCGTCGGCGTGCCTTACTCTGCCAGCATCAGCATCACCAACTCCGGCGACCTGCCTCTGCACAATATCGATATGGAGGTGCTATCCTCAGGAGGCAATATCGAAGTGGCCGTTGATAAGATTGCCACGCTCAATGGAGGCAAGAACAGCAGCCTGCCCATCACGCTGACTGCCACGGAGTCCTCTCAGGGCGACGAATGGCAACAGCTGAAGGTGCGCTTTACCTCCGACGAGGGAGCATCGTTCGACGGATTGATCTACTACTACAACCGTACTGCCACGGGCAAGCTGCGCGCCAGTGTCAATGCCATCAACACTACCATGATTAAGGGTAAGCAGCGCGACTACTCGTTCGACATTACTAATACGGGCTACGGCTCAACGGGCAAGATAAGCCTTGCGCTGCCTGAGGGTACATGGATGAGCGCCGTCACCGGCAAGGAGATGAGTGCCCTTTCTTCCACCGACACAGCCACCATCGTGCTGCGTCTCACTCCGTCGGCCGACATGCAGCTCAATGTGCCTATACGCGGTACCATCGGTATCAACTGTGCCAACGGACAGGGTATGAGCCTGCCGTTCACCATCGAGCCTGTCAGCGACGACATGGGCGAGCTGGTGGTTGATGTGTGCGACGAATACACCTACTACACCGAAGAGGCTCCCCACCTTGCCAACGCCACCGTCAAGGTGACACACCCCACTACAGGCCGCACAGTCGCTGAGGGAGTGACGGGCGAAGACGGTCGTTTCACTGCGCCGCTGCCTGAGGGATGGTACACCGTCAGTGTCAGCGCCGAGAAGCACGATAGCTATCGCGGCAATGTGCTCGTTGACCCAGGCAGGCAGACAGTCAAGGTAATCAACCTGAGCTATCAGGCTGTGACCATCAACTGGGAAGTGAAGGAGACTGAGGTGGAAGACAAGTACGAGATAGTCACCACCGCCACCTTCGAGACTCACGTGCCCGCACCCGTCGTCATCATCCGCGGTCCTAACAAGATTGACGCCGATGCCATGCTGGTAGGGGAGAGTCAGATGCTCTACTACACTGTGACCAACGAAGGACTCATCAATGCGAAGAACTGTACGTTTGTCGCTCCGCAGAGCGATAGTGAACTACTGTTCGAGGCATTGGCAAACACTGGTCCCTTCGACCTTGCAGCCAACCAATCGGTGCTCATTCCCGTGAAGGTGACCAAGACTGACGGCGGCGCCTCTGGCTCCAAGAGCTTCAAGGGAGCCACTCGCGATGGAGGCGGCAACGACAACGCCTTCACCCATTGTATGAAGAACCTCGGAGTGCTCTATGAGATACTCTGCGGCAAAGACCTGAAGAGCAACTCCGCCATGCTAACCCTCGCCGTGCGCTTCTGCGCAGCAGGCGTCGCTGCCAGTGGTTTTGGCGGCGGCAGCGGCGGTGGTCCCGGCTCCCCCGGCAAGGGCGGCAGCTACGGCTATGGCGGCAGCGCCGGCTATACCTATCTGGAGAGCGACGACCCCTGCGACCCCGAGCTGGCAAATACGAAGAAAACCGTCATGGACGGCTTCACCAGCATGGCTCCCGGCATGGGCGGTTGCCTGGGCTTCGGTCTTAACGCCGAGCGCATGGCACAGGCGGCAGCATCAGGCGACGATGCCGAGATGGCTGGTTCCGTATGCGACTTCGGCGCATCCACTGCCACCACCTTCTCTCCCCCTGTAGCGCAGCCGTTCATAGGCTTCGTATCTATCTTTGCCGGACTCTATGGCAGCAGCGAATCAAAGCCCTTCAAGGAGGACATTAGAATAGCAGATGAAAAGAAAGACCTGCTGCGCAAATATTCCTGGTTGGCAGCAGGTGTGGACATTATAAGATGGTATTATCGCCAGCTGGAGTGCTACAGGAAGGTATACCTTAATTATTACGGCGACGAAGCATGGTTCACCGGTGACGACGACACTCGTCCCGACTTCTTCCGCAAGCTCTGCTCCTACGACGACTACGAGGACATCACCTACGACAATCTGTTGGCTTACAAACCCGCATCCATCACCGACCAGCAGCTGGCATCTTTCATAGAGCGCCTTCGCAACACCATCTTCCACAACGAGTCGGACAATAAGATGGACATACAGTATATGCTTAACGAGATTGCCCTGGCTAAATACATCAACCGCTTCGAGGCTCCTTCATCGCAACCTAATCACTCCCAGTCTCCATCCCCAACATTTAAAGGTCAATTGGTTTATCCGCAGGATGATCTCGGCGACAACTACTATGGCGACGACATCAACCCTGCAGGCGAGATGTTCGTAGCTGCCGTTGACCAACTGAAGGCTGACTTTAACGACGCGTCGAAGACTCAGTCGGTATGCGTCACCATCAAACTGCAGTTTAAGCAGGAACTGGTGCTCACGCGTCAGGCCTTCCGCGGTACCCTGACCGTGAATAACGGCAATGAGGAGACACCGATGGAGAACGTCAAGCTGATGCTTAAGGTGACAGATGAGGATGGCAACGTGGCTACCGCTCACGAGTTCCAGGTCAACACCGAGAGCCTCGACGGCTTTGAGGGCGATCTGGACGGAGAGTGGGCGCTCGACCCCAAGAAGACGGGTACTGCCACCATCCTCTTCATCCCCACCAAGTATGCCGCTCCTGAGTATGACCGCTTGTATTCGTTCGGTGGCTCGTTGTCATACACCGATCCCAACACCGGACTGGTCGTTACCCGCGACCTGCAGCCCGTCACTCTCACCGTGAAGCCGTCGCCGCAGCTTGACCTCACCTACTTCATGCAGCGCGACATCCTGGGCGATGACCCGCTCACCAAGGACGTGGTAGAACCGATGGTACCCGCTGAGTTTGCACTTCTCATCAATAACGTGGGTTACGGCGATGCCACCAATGTGCGCATGACCACCCATCAGCCTGAGATAGTGGACAACGAGAAGGGATTGCTCATCGACTTTGAACTGCTGAGCAGTCAGGTCAACGGCGGCGACAAGACTCTGGCACTGGGCAGCAGCGTGCCTGCTGACTTCGGCACCATCCCCGCGCAGGGTACCTCCTACGCACAGTGGTGGTTCACCTCTACGCTGCTCGGCCACTTCCTCGACTACCAGGTGGAGGCTACCCATGTCACCAGCTACGGCAATGAAGATCTCTCGCTGCTTAACAGCGTGACCATTCATGAGCTCATCCGCAGCATCAATGCCCGCGATGCAGCAGGCATGCCGCTGAAGGGCTGGCTCGTCAACGATATCACCGACAATGAAGATACGCCTGACATGCTCTATCTGAGCAATGGCGACGTCGAGCAGGTGGGCGTGGTGCACTCAGCGTCAATAGTCCGCAACGACATGACGCACTGCACCGTCACTATCCAGCCTGCCGACCGCGAATGGAACTACGGCAATGTCAACGATCCCACGCTCGGACGCCAGAATATCATAAGCGTGGTTCGCGACGATGGGGTAGAGCTCGACCTGCGCAACGTATGGCAGACAGACCGCACTCTGCGCGACGGTATGGACCCGATTAATGAATGCCGCATCCACTTCGTTGACAAGTTGGTGGTTGACGGACAGCCGCATACCTACACCATCACCTTTGAGCCACGACCTGAAGTGGTGCTCAAGGTGGTAGAGGTGACCGGCCTGCCGAAGAACAATGAACTGACGCGTGAAGCCATTACCACAATGACGGTAAAGCTCAACAAGCCTGTCCGTTCATTCACAGCCGACAATCTGCGTCTGCAGTGCCAGGGAAATGATCTCTTAGAGTTGCCGACCATCCAGAAGATTGACGACCTCACATATCAGCTCACCTATAATTCGCTTGCAGGTGCCAGCGGCTACCTTGTGCTCACTGTCTATGTATCGAAGATGGTTGATAACGAAGGCTACACAGGCGATTATGACTTCCACACAACGTGGATACAGTTCATCGATGGCAAGTGTACGATAAACATGGCTGCCAGCCCGGTCTATGGAGGCACTGTGCAGCCCGGCAGCTCCGAACAGATCTATGACACCGATGTAACCCTCACAGCTACACCGGCACAGGGCTACGCCTTCAGCCATTGGCTTGAGGGCGACGAGATAATCTCTGACTCTGCTGAGTTTGACTATCATATCACAGCCCTCTCATCGCTTTCCACTCTGACGGCCGTCTTCACACCGCAGCTCTATGATGTCAGCCTCACCTACGATGAGACGGGCGGCATAGTCCGTGGCCTCGGTTCCGGACGCTATGAGTATGGCATCACCGTCCATCTGCAGGCTACGCCAGTGCGCAACTACGACTTCGATTATTGGATGGTGAACGGCGTGAAAGTGGGCACCGACGAGAAACTCGACTTGCTTATCGATGGCACGAAGCAGGTGGAGGCTGTCTTCAAGTATTCGCCCACTAAACTGATTGTGGCATACAACCTGGCCGAGGGATGGAACTGGGTTTCCGTTGACCCCACCGATGAGGCACTGCTCGATACCAAGCGGTTGATGGCACACCTCGGTGGAAAGGCGCTGGAGATACGAGGAAAGGATAAGAGCCTCGTCTATGAGGATGGGCAGTGGAAGGGCGACCTTACCACTCTTAATCCCGGAGAGGCATATCAGATTCTGGTCAGCGAGGCTACGCTGATGAACATCGAGACTCGCATACCCGAGGCCAACATCATCACCCTCAAGCGCGGCTGGAATCATCTGGCATTCGATTCGGCAGAAGAGCTGCCAATCACCACGGCCCTCACCAACTGGCATCCGTGGCCCGACGATATGGTGAAGGGACAGGACGGCTTCGCCATCTACGACGGCTCGCAGTGGGTAGGTACCCTCCAGACCATGCAACCTGGCAAGGGCTATCAAATCTATGCCCAGACTGTCGGCTCCTTCAGCTGGCCCACCACTCCCGTCGAGCACACTACTACCGTCGTAGCTGATTATCAAGACGAGGAAGATAGTGGGTTATTGCCAATGTATTATGGTCAATCGTACATCTCGGCCTTGCCTGACCGCTTCACCAGCGTCGATCGCCGTAGGTTTGCCGACAATATGTGCATAGTTGCCGATTTGGAGTACAACGGCTCCGTCGTCAACTCTGACAACTACATGGTGGGAGCCTTCGTTGACGGCGAGACACGAGGCATGGGCACACTTGTTGGAGGACATTACTTCATTACCGTCTATGGACAGCCGGATGAAAATGTGGAGTACCATGTCTTTAACAAGGCACAGAGCGCCTTCCTCTTCACCGAAGGAGCAAGCCCCTTCCGTCATATAGCCTACTGCAACCTCGACCAGCCCACTATGATTGAGCTGTTTGACGATGATCCTAATGCAATCAGTAGTAAGGAAACAACGGCCGGATCTCAATCCGTCTATGACCTCCAGGGACGCAAGATTAATCCCCAGTCCTCAACGGACAAAGGTCAGTTGCCCAAGGGTATTTACATTGTGAACGGCAGGCTGGTGAAGTTCTGAGAGAAGCTGTAATCCAATCGCGAGAAGAAAAATTCTAATCGCGCAAGGAAAAAATTTAATCGCGCCGAGATAGTCAGTTTCGGCGCGATTAGTTTTGACTTCGGCGCGATTAAATTTTCGCCCGACGCGATTAGAATTCGTTTCGGCGTGATTAGATTTTGCTTCGACAGGCTAAGCGAATCTTTTCCTTCTGCTAATGGCTCTTCATTATCTCTGCCGGGGCACGCCCCTGACGGTAGAGGGTGGCCATGATGTCCATCTGGGGCGCTACGTGGGAGAAGAAATGGCGGTAGCCGGAGCAGAGATAATTTATATTTGAGGTTTGAGAATTCCTAATTTCTAATTCCTCATTCCTAATTTCTAATTCCTCATTGCCGCTTCGCTCTCGCAGCTCTTTGATATCGGCACCGGCTTCGCCGACAGCCGATGAGCAGCTCGCGATGCCTTCGGCATTCCTAATTTCTTTTGGATCTCGGGCGGAGATTCTGTTCTTCGGGCACTCGCCGTGGCAGGCGAAGAGCCAGCGGCACTGGCGGCACTGATCGGGCAGGAGGTGGCTCTTGAGGGCGGAGAAACGGCTCTGCTGCGGACCGTACATCATATTGATGAGGGTGTCGCTATGTATGTTGCCGAGGCGGTGCTCGGGAAAGACGAAATGGTCGCAGCTGTATACGTCGCCGTTGGCCTCGATGACTCCGGCATGGCCGCACTCGGCGGCGAGGGTGCAGAGGCCGGGGGGCACACCGAGCCAGTTGGCAAGGGTGGCATCGAACAGCTGCACGAACATGTGGCCTACGTCGCGCCTCACCCACTCATCGAAGATGGTGCTGCAGAATATGCCCCACTGCTGAGGGGTGACCGCCAGGGGGTGGACATGGCGGCCGTCGCTCTCCACGATGGGGGTGAACTGGAGGTAACGGCAGCGGAGGGTGTCGCGGAAGAAACGGTAGAACTCAAGGGGCTGGCTGGCATTGGCGCTATGGACGGTGGCCATGGCGTTCCACTCCACACCGTAGTGCCGGAGGAGGCGGATGCTCTCTATGACGCGGCTCCAGGTGTGGCCGCGATGCGCATTGTGCATAGGCTCGGTGCCGTCGATGGAGATGCCCACGAGCCAGTGGTTGTCGCGCAGGAAACGGCACCACTCGGGGGTGAGCAGGGTGCCGTTGGTCTGGATGCAGTTCTCGATATGCATGCCGCCGGCATACCTGCGCTGCAGGGCAAGGGCCTTGCGGTAGAAACTGAGGGGGCGCAGCATGGGCTCACCGCCATGCCAGGTGAAGAGGACGTGGCCGGTGGTCTGCATGGCGATATACTGGCGGATGTACTCCTCCAGGGTGGCATCGCTCATGAGGGTGTCGGTGCCTTTCTGATAATAGCAATAATGGCAAGCCAGGTTGCACGAGGCTCCCACTGGCTTTGCCATTATGTAACACTCCTTGTTAAAGGATTGAAGGGTGGAAGAATTGAAGGATGGAAGTTCTGATTTCATCTGTCTAATTCTTCTTTTTCAATTCTCTTACCCTCTCTCGATGTCCTTGAAGTAGCGGTAGGTGGCTACCTTGATCTCTGCACAGGCTGCCTCGTCGGCCACGAGAATGCCGTGGCGATGGTTCTGCAGGCAGGAGATGGGCCACATCTGGGAGATGGCTCCCTCCACCACCTGCTGCATGGCGCGGGCCTTGTTGTGGCCGTTGGCGAGGATCATGACCTCCTGGGCGCTCATGACGGTGGCTATGCCTACGGTGAGGGCGAGCTTGGGCACCTTGTTGACGTCATTGTCGAAGAAGCGGGAGTTGGCAATGATGGTGTCGGTGGTGAGCGTTTTGAGACGGGTGCGCGAGGAGAAGCTGGAGCCTGGCTCGTTGAAGGCGATATGGCCGTCAGGGCCGATGCCGCCAATGAAGAGGTGGATGCCGCCAAACTTGGCTATCTCAGCCTCATAGGCTTCGCACTCAGCCTCGAGGTCTTCGGCCAGGCCGTTGAGGATGTGGATGTTCTCAGCGGGGCAGTCGATGTGGTCGAAGAGGTTCTGGTGCATGAAGTAGTGGTAGCTCTGGTCGTGGGTGGGGGCCAGGCCTACATACTCGTCCATGTTGAAGGTGACGACATTCTTGAAGCTGACGCGACCCTCCTGGCAGGCCTTGACGAGGTTCTGATACATGCCGATGGGGGTGGAGCCTGTGGGCAGGCCCAGCACGAACGGCTTTTCCTTGGTGGGGCAGAAGGCGTTGATTTTCTCAATCACATGCTCGGCGGCCCACTTGCTCACCTGAGCATAATCGTCTTTGATAATTACTCTCATATTGTTGGTTGGGGGTTAAAAAATTAAAAGGTTAAAATGTTAAAAAGTTGTTTGTCTGTCGCAAAGTCGCAGAGTCGCAAAGCTTCCGGACTTGGCTAATTATCAATTATCAACTATCAATTATCAATTATCAATTATCAATTATCAACGGTCGAGAGTCGAGAGTTGCTGTTAGCCGACTCCCCCTCTAAGCTAGAGGGGGTGGCCCGTAGGGCCGGGGGCGTATGGTACTAACTTTTCCGCCAAACCTCAAATCTCAAACCTCAAATCTCAAATAGTACCTGTTTTCGTTATTTACTCTGGCGAATTTATCACTTATTTATTTAATAAGGTATAGATTGGCTGCTTTTTTGTGTCTTTTGGACTATTTCTGCCTGACAAAGATGCGGATTGGGGTGCCGGTGAAGTCCCAGTTGGCGCGAATCTTGTTTTCGAGGAAGCGATAGTAGGGCTCCTTGACATACTGGGGCAGGTTGGCATAGAAGATGAAGGTGGGCACCTTGGTGTCGGGCACCTGGGAACAATATTTTATCTTGATGAACTTGCCCTTGATGGATGGGGGCGGGTAGGCCTCTATCAGGGGCAGGAGGACCTCGTTGAGCTTAGAGGTGGAGATTTTGCGCTTGCGGTTGACGTAGGCGTCCTTGGCACGCTCGAGTGCGCGGAAGATATGCTGCTGGGTGACAGCTGAGCCGAAGACGATGTTGAAGTCGGTCCAGGGGGCCATGCGCTCGCGGATGGCACTCTCGAAGGCCTTGATGGTCTGGTTGGTCTTCTCCTCAACGGTGTCCCACTTGTTGACGAAGACGACCAGACTCTTCTCGTTGCGCTGGATGAGCTGGAAGATGTTCATGTCCTGAGCCTCTATGCCGCGCTCGGCATCGATGAGGAGGATGCAGACGTCGCTATTCTCGATGGCGCGGATGGAGCGCATGACGGAGTAGAACTCGAGGTCTTCGCTGACTTTGTTTTTCTTGCGGATGCCGGCGGTGTCAACGAGGTAGAAGTCGAAGCCAAACTTGTTGTAGCGGGTGTGGATGGAGTCGCGGGTGGTGCCAGCGATGTCGGTGACGATGTTGCGCTCCTCGCCGATGAGGGCGTTGGTTAGGCTGCTCTTGCCGACGTTGGGGCGGCCCACGATGGCTATGCGCGGGAGGTTGTCGTCATCCTCTGATTGCCGGTCGCCCGGCAGACGGCTGACGATGGTGTCGAGGAGATCACCGGTTCCGCTGCCTGTGAGGGCGGAGATGCACATGGGCTCGCCGAGGCCGAGGGCGTAGAACTCGGCGGCGTTGTAGATGAGCTCGTTGGAGTCGGCCTTGTTGCTGACGACGATGACGGGCTTCTCATCCTGGCGTCGCAGTATGTCGGCCACTTCGCTGTCGAGGTCGGTGATGCCGTTCATCACGTCGACGACGAAGAGTATGACGTCGCTCTCCATAGTGGCTATGGTGACCTGCTTGCGTATCTCGTCCTCAAAGATGTCGTCGGTCTTGACCACCCAGCCGCCGGTATCGACGATGGAGAAGGTGTGGCCGCACCATTCCACCTTGCCGTACTGGCGGTCGCGGGTGGTGCCGGCTATTTCGCTGACTATGGCCTGACGGGTTTGCGTCAGCCGGTTGAAGAGGGTGCTCTTGCCGACGTTGGGACGGCCTACTATTGCTACTAATGCCATGGCTATAAGGGGGGGTATTGGTTGATTATCTTTTTGCCGTTCAGTATAATGCCGGAGCGCTATTCACTGCCTGTAGCCGAAGTTGGTGAGCTCACGGCTGGAGTTGCGCCAGTCCTTATCTACCTTGACGAAGATACGGATGAAGATTTTCTTGCCTATAAATTTCTCCAGCGACTTGCGAGCTTCGGTTGAGACCTTCTTCAGGGCAAAGCCGCCGCGGCCGATGATGATGCCCTTCTGGCTCTCGTGCTCCACATTGATGGTGGCCTGGATGCGCACCAGGTCGTCTGACTCCTTGTATTCATCTATCACCACCTCCACGCAATAGGGTATTTCCTTGTCGTAGTAAAGCAGTATTTTCTCACGGATTATTTCGGAGACAAAGAAACGCATGGGCTTGTCGGTGAGCTGGTCCTTGTCGAAGTAGGGCGGCGAATCGGGCAGAAGCTCCTTGATACGGCGCATCACGCTGTCGACATTGAACTTTGCCTTGGCGCAAACGGGATAGATTTCTGCACCTGGTACGCGCTTCTTCCACTCCTCTACTAACTCCACGAGGTGTCGCTCGTCGGTGAGGTCTATCTTGTTGATTAATATAAGCTTCGGGACGTTTAGTTCATTTACTGCTTCAATAAAGTCGGCATTCTTTTCCTCGGTCTCCACGGTGTCGGTGACATAGAGCAGTACGTCCACATCGCTGAGGGCGCTGTCGCTGAAAGCGCGCATCGACTCCTGCAGCTTGTAGTTGGGCTTGAGCACGCCGGGGGTGTCGGAGAAGACTATCTGATAGTCCGGCTCGTTGACGATGCCCATGATACGGTGGCGCGTGGTCTGCGACTTGAAGGTGGCAATGCTGATACGCTCGCCGACGAAGATGTTCATCAGCGTACTCTTGCCTACGTTGGGATTGCCCACTATATTTACGAAGCCTGATTTGTGCGGCATAGGGTTGTGTGATTATTGTGAAATTATGAAGGAGGTCGACAAAGAATTAACGGGAAGTTAATAAGAAGTTGACGGGACGATTGTCCCAAGTATGGAAGTGGGCAGAGTCTTGTTGTCCCCGTTAAACTTCCTTAGCGGCATTGCCGCTATAACTTCCTGTTAACTTCCCGTTAACTATTTTGAGCGAAGTGTGTTAACTTCCCGTTAACTCCTCTGTCTCTACTGCAGGGCCTTGCGCCTCTTGGCGTACCACTCTTCGCGGCTGATCATTCCCTCCTTGTAGAACTCGGCGGGAGTGTCGGCAAACTTGCTGCCGTCGTAGCCCCAGATCATGTAGCTGGCGCCCCAGGTGAACCCGGCTCCGAAGGCGGTGAAGATTATCTTGTCGCCTTTCTTGAGCAGCGGCTCATACTCCCAAAGGCAGAGTGGCAGTGTGCCGCTGGAGGTGTTGGCCATGTGGTCGATGTTGATCATCACGTGGTCTTCACTCACTCCGATTCGGCGTGCCACGGCGCTCTCAATGCGCACGTTTGCCTGGTGGGGAACTATCCATGTCACATTGTCTTTGTTGAGTCCGTTGCGCTGGGCGATAGTAACCACTGCGTCGCTCATGTCGGTAACGGCGTGCTTGAACACAGCGCGACCTTCCTGATAAACGAAGTGCAGGCGCTCATCAACAGTCTCATGGCTCGGCATGCGGGCAGAGCCGCCGGCTGCCATGTGGAGATTGTCGTAGCCCTTGCCATCAACGCGGAGGTAGCTGTCGATGAGCCCTACCTCTTCCTCGGTGGCCTCCATCAGTACGCAGGCTGCACCGTCGCCAAAGATGGGGCAGGTGTTGCGGTCCTGATAGTTGGTCATCGACGACATGTGGTCGCCGCCACAGACAATCACCCTCTTGTGTCTGCCGCTGCAAATGAGGCTCGCGGCTTGCTCCATGGCATAGAGAAATCCTGCGCAGGCAGCCTCCAGGTCAAAGCCGAAGGCATTCTTGAGGTCGAGATTGCCAATGATTAGCGAGGCGGTGGAGGGGAAGTGGTAGTCGAAGGTGCAGGTTGCGGCAATGACTGCATCGATAGAGTCGGGGTCAACCCCGGTCTTGTCGAGCAGCTGCTTCACGGCCTTGGTCATCATAAACGATGTGCCGGTGCCCTCTTCGGGCTTTAGGATGTGGCGTGTCTTAACGCCGATGCGCTCCATAATCCACTCATCGCTGGTATCAACAATGGTGGACATCTCCTCATTGTCAAGGATGTAGGTAGGCACCCATCCGCCAACGCCGGTGATGACTGCATTGATTCGTCCCATTTAAGTCAGGAATTGAGGTTAGACACTACTCTGCTACTTCCATCTCGATGGCCACCTTGCCCCTATACTGGCCGCATGAGGGGCATACGGTGTGGTACACGTAGAGTTCGCCGCAGTTGGGGCACTTTGCCAAAGTAGGTGCTACTGCCTTATCGTGAGTTCTTCTCTTTGCGGTACGTGTTTTTGACTGTCTTCTTTTAGGATGTGCCATTTTCTTGTTATTTTAATAATGTTAGTTTCTATCTTTTGAACTTCAAACATTTATGTCGTCCTGTCCTCTTCACTCCTTAGGTTCTTCTTGCTGTATCATATATTGGCTGAGCCGGCTCTCCATCTCCGGATTGCATTGGCCTTCGGGGTGGGAGTGGGTCAGCGGGATGGCCAGGGCGATGAAGTCATACACAAAGGGCCAGAGGTCAAGCTCCTTGCGGCCTTGCTCTACATAGATCACGTCGTCGGCGTCTTCGTAGCGGTCGGCGGAGAGTATCGTCAGTTCGTTGCTCGTGTCAATGTCCACTTCCATATCCTCGAGGCAGCGGTCGCACTCTACCAGTCCCTTGCCATGTGTGGCGATGGTCAGCTTTAGCCCCTTTGGAGCCTGCTGGGCTGTGATGGTGGCGGTTAGGCTGCCGCCTTTCAGCAGAGAGTTTTCCACCGATGTCAGCATTTTGCTGTCTATGGCGTGCTCCGCTGTGAGCGGCTGACTGAAATTTTGCCTCAGATCTAAAATGATAGACATATCCATCTGCTTGGAACGCGGCAAGCCTGCCTTTCAGCGGGCATGGCGCTCTTTGTGAGCCGCAAAGTTAATACTTTTTTGTTGAATAATAGTGCATAATGCTCCACAAATTCACTTTTGCGCCCCAAAATCCACACATAAAACAGTCAAATGTGTCAATCGGGTTGAAAACTTCGCTGTTTTTAGGACCGTGTATGCTTTCTTCCCAGTTACGGAATCCCTTTTTATTTTTTCAGCTCAATGCGGAAGGTTGTGCCCTTGCCTAGTTCGGAGGACTTGACGAATATTTTGCCCTTATGGTATTTCTCAACAATACGCTTGGCCAGCGACAGGCCTAGTCCCCAACCGCGCTTCTTGGTGGTGTAGCCAGGTTCAAAGACCGACTTGAAGCGCCCTTTGGCGATGCCCTTGCCGGTGTCGGCTATTTCTATGGCCAGCCGTTTGGGCTCCTCCTTTACGGTGATGTCGATGCGCCCTTTGCCCTCCATGGCATCTATGGCGTTCTTGCAGAGATTCTCAATCACCCACTCAAATAGCGAGGCGTTCATCATCACACTGCACTCCTGCTCAGGTAGGTGGCAGTTGATTTTCACTCCCGCCGACGAGCGCGGCTTGAGATAGTTGACCACATGCCAGATTACCTCGTTGATGCTTTCCTGCCTGGGCTCTGGCAGCGAGCCTATCTTTGAGAAGCGCTCGGCTATCAGATTGAGGCGGTCCACATCTTTCTGAAACTCCGGTATCATCGGGTCTTCGGGATAGCTGTCGCGCAGCATCTCCACCCAAGCCATGAGTGAGCTGATGGGGGTGCCCAGCTGATGGGCCGTCTCCTTGGTGAGGCCCACCCACACGCGGTTTTGCTCTGCCCTCTGCGAGCTGACTATCACAAACAGTATGATGATAGCGAAGAGGGTGAGGATGGCTATCTGAATGTAGGGGTATATGGCCAGCCGCTTGAGCACCAGCGAGTTGTCGTAGAGTATCTCCATGTATGGCTGCTCTGCCTCTGTGGTGGCAGTGGACAGTGAATCTCCTGCTGTGGGTGTAGTGTCGTCCGCTGAGGCTTGGTCCGGCGTGGTGTAGTTTATTTTTATTGAGTGCCCGGCCCTGCGCATGTATTCCACGTCCTCCTTCAGCTTGTTGATGGAGTCGCTCTCGGAGAGGTCGGCATATTCAATGTTGCGTGTCATTTCTACCTCGCCGTCGTCGTTTATCACGATAACGGGTATGGTGTTGTTAGTGTTCAGAATCTTCAGCACAAGGTTGAGGTCGGTGTTTTCGTCGGCATTATTGAGCGAGTGCATGGCCTCGGCCCAGATGGCCATCTTGTTGCCTGCCTCCTTTTCAAGGTCCTTGACGAGGAAATGGGAGTACACCAGCGAGATGGCAGCAATCACGATTGCCGCCGTAATGAGGATGTACTTAATCTTCTTGGTCTTGTTAATCCATGCCATATTCTTGTAAACGCATTTTTTGTTTGTTTATTGTGTGGCGGCATGGGCGCATGATTAAACAGCGTGCTGCATGGTTTGAATGGCAGCGCCGCTGATGACCGATGACGGAATAGGGGTACCGCAGATGGAATATGAATGAATATTTATAAATAAAAAAAGAAGGATTGTTTGTCTCCCGACATTCAATCCTTGCTAACCTTAAATCTAATACCATGAAAACTGACGCGAAATTAGTGGTTTTTGTTTTTGCCTCCAAATTTTTATTTGTATTTTTTTCCGATTAGCATGCAAAAACATGAATAAACGCGCAATTTTGGTATTTTTATTCTATCTGCAGTACTAATCCCTTCAAATATTCGCCTTCTGGGTGGTAGATATTGATGGGGTGGTCTGCCGGCTGGTGGAGCTGGTGGAGTATGCGTACGTAGCGTTTGCTCTGGGCGGCTGCAGTGAATACGGCGAGGCGAAACTGGTCTTTGTTGACTGCCTGCGAGCAACTGAAGGTGAACAGTATTCCGCCAGGCTTGATTTTTTGCATGGCCTTGGCGTTGAGGCGTGTGTAACCCTTCAGGGCATTGTGCAGCGCGTCGCGGTGTTTGGCAAAAGCGGGAGGGTCGAGCACGATAAGGTCATAGCTGTCGTCCATTTCGCTCAGATATTTGAAGGCATCGGTGGCAAACGATTGATGGCATGAGGTGTCGCCGAAGTTGAGGGCAATATTGCGGTCGGTTACGTCGATGGCTCGCTCTGAACTGTCAACAGAGTGTACAGCCTCGGCGCCTCCGCGCAGGGCATAGACGGAGAATCCGCCAGTGTAGCAGAACATATTGAGCACTTTCTTGCCCTTGGAGTAACGCTCGATGAGGGCGCGGTTGTCGCGCTGGTCGAGGAAGAAGCCTGTCTTCTGCCCCTTGAGCCAGTCGATGTGGAATTTCAATCCGTTTTCTACGGCTATGAGGTCCATCGGCTTGCCGTACAGAAAGCCTGCTTCTTCACTGAGGTTGGCCTTGTAGGGTAGGGTGGTCTCGCTCTTGTAGTATATGCAATCCAGGTTTGGCAGGAGGCTGCGCAGCGTTTCGGCTATCTCTTTTCGCTGCTTGTGTATACCCACGCTGTGGGCCTGCATCACTGCCGCATTGGCATAGATGTCAACAATCAGGCCCGGCAGCTGATCTCCCTCGCCATGCACCAGGCGGAACATGTTGTTGTCATCTTCTATCACTCCGATGCTGCGTCTCATTTCCAGCGCCGCGCTGATGTGTTCGGCCCAGAAATTTTGGTCAATCACAATGTCGTTGAAGCTGAGCATCCTTACGGCAATGGAGCCGATCTGGTAATGGCCTACGCCGAGGCATTCGCCTTCGCTGTCAATCACTCGGACTATGTCGCCTTCCTTAAGCTCGCCGTCGTGCTTGGCTATTGCGCCGGAGAATACCCAAGGGTGAAATCTGCGTAGGCTCTGGTCCTTGCCTTTGCGTAAATAGATGTTGCTGTACATTTATGTGGTGTGTTTCTGTCTTGCCTCTGCAATGCCGTCAAGCATTTCCTTGAGATACAGGTCCAGTATACGGTCGTTGTTCATTGGGGCGATGTATTCGTAGTCTTCGCCAGTGCTGAAGCGGCCGAGTTGCTTGTAAATCCTCAGGCAGGCCCATGCATCGATGGCTGCGTAGCGCTTCTGCCCGTCGGTCAGGATTGGTGCCTCCCAGTTGGTCAGGCGTTTGCTCTTTGAGATTTTCTTGCCGAAGATATTGGCGTAAATTTTCTGCAGGCTCATGTCGAAGATGCCTATTTCCTTCACCTTTTTCTGGAGCTCTATATGGTGTATGGCCTTCAGTCTGCGCCGCTGGTTGAGTGCACGGATGTCGTCGTGGAGCGACAGTCCTATCATGGTCTGCCGCGGGTTAGTCAGCAGCCTGGCCAGGCTGTCGGGTATGCCGATTCTGTTGAGGCGGAAGAGGAAACATGTGTCCTCGGTGGATATTTGCAGGAGGGCTACCTTGTGGTTTTCGCTGCTGTTGAAGGTGGGGCGCGTCTCGGTGTCAATGCCGAGGAGCTCGAAATCTCCGAGATATCTGGTAGCCTTGTTACATTCCTCTACGGTGCTGACGGTGAATATCCTGCCCTCAAACTGCTCAATGGGCATCTCGTCTACAAGTCGCTTGTCTATCTGAGCATAAATCTTTTTCATGTGTGGTTGCTCGCGGGCTCTGACGGTGCGGCTAGTACTCTTCCTCTGCCATTTGCTGGTAGAGGATGTCGTGCAGGGCGCGCATCACGTTTACGCACTTCTGTCCCCAGTATTCCTTAAAATTGTCCAGCACTTCATAGAGGGCGGCAGTCATCATCTCCTCTATTCCGTCGCGGTAAACGGCCAGGAAGTTGCGCAGGTCCTGATAGATGTCGGCCAGATCCTCCGACACGCTGCGCAGGATAGGCTTGTCGCTGTATTTCATGTCTTCCACAAACACATCGAGATATTCATCGTAGCGTCCCAGCACATCATAGACTCCGTTGCGGACGAAGTTGTAGTCTTCTTCCGTCACTTGAGGGTCGATGCTCATCAGGTCGTTTTCGCCCGTAGTCTCCAGGAGGGCGGTGCCCTTTATATATAAATAAGGTAGGGAGTTGAGCATTGCTTTCACCAACTCCCGCGGAGTAGCCTCGCGACTGTGCTCCAGCTTGAGGCAATAGTCTGCCGCAAGTTTTACGAAGTCTATGACGTCCTTGCTGTATATCATTCTCTTAAGTCAGACAGTTCAAAAGTACGAAAGTTAAAGCGCAGCCCCTTCACCCATCCTCTACTCAGGGGAAGGAGTCCTCCCCCTTGAAGGAAAGAAAGAGGGGACTGTTCTACGACGACTGCCGCTTTCCCATGTCCTTCGGTCCCCATGCAGAGGTGATGCATAGGCCATAGCAAACGATGGTGATTAAGCTCATCAACACCGCCATAGTAAATTTAGGCCACTCCATGTCGTTCATGCCGGTGAAGTGGAACTTATAGTACACCACCCACAGGTTATAGAGCGACCATAGGCAATAAATGACATATTCTGCAATGGCAGCCATGCCTACAAACCTGTATCGCCCTCCTATCCTGCGGATGGGCTTACACAGTGCCTCTACCAAATCTACCATCATTTGCAGAGTGAAGAACACGAGGGCGGAGAAGAACGTCAGCACAACGATGATGCCCCACCTGTCAACCAGCAGTCCCAGCGGATAGACTTGATTAAACGCCCAATAGAGAGCATAGCCAAACAATGCTCCAACTATGGCAAAAACTATAAATGCAAAACCTGCTTTAACGTATTTCATGGTGCGAAGTTACGACAAAAAATTCTTTTTTCGTCAACTGTACCCAATTTTATAATAATAAATGCTAATTTTGCACGATAAATTCTTACACGGAAACTCAAAACACCCAAAATAATGCTTACAATTAATCAAATCACAGACAATAAGGAAGCTGTCATTGCCGGTCTTAACAAGAAGCACTTTGCCAATGCCGGGCAGGTGATAGCCCAGGTGCTGGATGTCAACAATCAGCGCAAGGAGTGTCAGACTCAGCTCGATGAGAATCTGGCTCAGCAGAACAAGATTGCCAAATCTATCGGCCTGCTGATGCGCGAAGGAAAGAAGGACGAGGCCGAGCAGGCCAAGGCCGACGTTGCCGGACTAAAGGCAGACTCCAAGGTCATGCAGGACAAGAAGGCTGAGCTGGAGGAGCAGCTGCAGCAGTTGCTCTACACCATTCCCAACGTGCCCTATGACGAGGTGCCCGAGGGCTTCGGAGCCGAAGACAACGTGGTCGTAAAGACCGGTGGCACAAACACCGCCCTGCCTGAGAACGCCCTGCCTCACTGGGAATTGGCAAAGAAATATAATCTCATCGACTTTGACCTCGGCGTGAAGATTACCGGCGCAGGATTTCCCGTTTATACCGGACTTGGCGCACGCCTGCAGAGAGCGCTCATCAATTTCTTCCTCGACGAGGCTCGCAAGGCCGGCTATACCGAGATTATGCCGCCCACAGTGGTCAACCAGGCCAGCGGCTACGGCACAGGCCAGCTGCCCGACAAGGAGGGACAGATGTATCACTGCAACCTCGACGACCTATATCTCATACCGACGGCAGAGGTGCCGGTTACCAATATCTACCGTGACGTCATCCTCGATGAGACATCCCTGCCAATCAAGAATTGCGCCTATACCCAGTGCTTCCGCCGTGAGGCCGGCAGCTACGGCAAGGATGTACGCGGCCTCAACCGTCTGCACGAATTCTCCAAGGTGGAGATAGTTCGCATCGACACTCCCGAGCATTCACGCCAGAGTCACCAGGAGATGCTCGACCATGTCGAGGGGCTTCTCGTCATGTTGGAGCTGCCTTACCGCATACTGCGCCTTTGTGGCGGCGACATGAGTTTCACAGCCGCCATCTGCTACGACTTCGAGGTATATTCCGAGGCACAGAAGCGCTGGCTGGAGGTTAGCTCCGTCTCCAATTTTGATACATATCAGGCCAATCGCCTGCATTGCCGCTACCGCAAGGACGGCAAGAAGATAACCCTCTGCCATACCCTCAACGGGTCCGCCCTGGCGCTGCCTCGCATAGTCGCAGCCCTGCTTGAGAACAACCAGACTCCCGAGGGTATCCGCATTCCCGCTGCCCTCCAGCCGTATATGGGTACAGACATCATTTCATAGCCAAGTCCTTTGCCCATATTCGGCCGGTTCGACACAAAATTGCGCCGAAGTTGATGCTAGGCCTGCCGAAGTTGATGCTAGGCCCGCCGAAGCGGAAGCAGAATCAGTCGAAGTTGTTGCTGAGCTCGCCGAAGCAAAATCTAATCGCGCCGAAGCAAAATCTAATCGCGCCGAAACGAAATCTAATCGCGCTGAAATCAAATCTAATCGCGCCGAAACTGAACGGCTCTGCGCGATTAGATTTTTTTTTCTCGCAATTACGATTTTTATTTGCGGATTTATGTGACGCTTTCTCGGAGTTAATATCTCAGGGGTATGCGTTATATGATATAACAATGTAGGTAATTTAAGAATCCGCGCCTGTAATTTATGAATCCGCGTCGAGATTTTCAAAAACCGCGTCAGGACTTTGAAAAACCGCGTCGATAATTTCAAAATCCGCGTCGAGACCTCGAAAAACCGTGTCAAGAGCTTGAAAAACCGCGTCAAGACCGGCAGTGTGCACGCGTTTTCGTTTTCTCTCCAGCAGAATCATGAAATTCTCCTTGTGCGCTGAAATCCTTTACTCCAGACCTGTTTTCCGCAGCCCATTATTTCTTCTTCCTGGCAGCAATATACATATATACGATTCAGCCGCCGATGCCCGGAGGCACCAGCGGCTGAAATAATTATCAGGTTTCGTGTATTAGCTTGTATCTACAATAGTTAACTGTAAGTTGACTAATAGTAAACACTGCTAATCCCAGTCGAAGTCTTTCTCTTCTTCCTCATCCTCTTCGGTGAGGCCCCAGAATTTATTGGACCATCCGCCGCTCTCGCCGCTGACTTTCTTGTCGCCGCTGACGACTACTGTCTGGCATAGGCTGCCCGAAGGCAGAGTGTATGCTTCACAAATAGGTGAATTATATTTTTTCTTCATACTGTTTTAGCTGTTTACGTATTAATATTTCACTACCTTGCCGTTCTGGATGTAGAGGTTGCCCTTGGCGGGTGCGACTACCTTGCGGCCGAAGAGGTCGAAGTAGGTGTCAGCTTCGGAAGCAGCCTTCACACCATTGACAGCAGTGGGATCTTCGTCGGCGAAGACGAACTTGAAGCCGTTTGCTCCGCTACCGGCGGTGTTGTTGAGATATGCCTTGTTTGTACCGATGATGCCCTCATACTGGTAGAAGCCAACCACGCCGTCGTAAATGCCGAGGGAGAGGAGGCTTTCGTTCTCTCCGGTCTGGCTCAGGTTCTGGCCCTGAAGGTCATTGGCGATGTTAATGGCGGGAATCTCATCGTTGATGGTAGCAGTGATGCTGGCAGCATTGCCCTTGAGCACAACGGGAGTGTTGGCGGGAACATTGGTGCCGATGCTGGTGAGCACGAGGTTGCCTCCGTCTCTTATACCCACGAAGGCCTCGGTGCCGTCAGGCAGCTCTACGCCAAACGGAGCATTGAGAGTTGCCCAATAGCTGCTTTCGCCGGCGTGCATAGTGATGGAGAAAGTGGTGGCATCATCAAGTGTCCACTCTGATGCCTCAGCATTGTAAGTCCAGCCTACGCAATAGTAACTTTGGGTGCTGGCGCAGTGGATGGCACGGTCTCTATCTTCTTCTTGGTTATTTGTGTTGAAGGCTGCTGCACCAATATGTGAACTGATAGCAGTAAATTCAACGGGAGCATCTGCAAGCTCCATTTTTGTGCTTGTTTTTGGAACAGGAACGTACGCACCTTCAATAGAAAGGGTGTACTTGTTACTTCCGAGTGAAGTGAGTTTGACGATGGAGGTAATGTCTGAGCTATTATCCACTGCACAAATGGAATGGGCTACCGTTCCATTATCGTCAAAAATCCTGTAGCTCATGTATTTGCCAGGATAATATTTGCTCTGGAGGCGATAGTATCCGGTTCCGGGCTTCTTTACGCTGCTCCCATCAGCCAGCTTGGCCTGCAGGGCCTGCTTCATGGCCTTGTATGCGGCAAACGGGCAAGAGGTGGAGAAGCTGTCATCCCAGCCAATCTCTGCCTTTGCGGCATCTGTAAGAGCGTAGTATCCGCTGGTCTCGAGGTAGGGCAGGATTTCTGCTACAGCGTATTCGGAGAAGTCGTCGGGCACATCAAATACCTTAAATGCAGAGCCTGCATCGTGAGTGCCATTGGATCGCCATACTTTCAGCGAGCCACCCTCGCCGCCGAACTGGTTTACTTGCCATCCATATTCAGGAACGGTCAGCAGGAACGCAGTTGAATATGTTGCTTGATCAGAAGTCGTACTCTTGCGTACCCACCATGAGTTGGCGGTTGCAGCATCAACAAAGGCGGGTATAGAGCCATCGTTGGTGGAAGTCCAAGCGAAGGCTTTGGTGCTTCCTTCTGCCTTGTTGTAGAGCTTGATGTTGTAGGGGTTGCCTACGAATGCCCATTGATAGGCATCTTCAGCCAGACCCATAGCGTTGGCATTGACAGTCTTGAGGGCTCCGTCTTCAGCCTTGTTGTCGCTGGTTACATACCATGTGTTGCGTATCGACATGTCGTACCACTTGGCGATAGAGGCGTAGTCTGCATTCAGCTCGAAGGGACCGGTCCATGTTGCATCCACGCGGATTGTTTGGTTGGCGGTTGTGATGGTGGTGTTCTCAACAGCGAGGTCAACAAAGTCGCGAACAAAAGCATCGGGCGCAACAGGGCTTAAGCCAACGCCAGACTTCGTTGTTACTTCATTAATCTTCTCATTTAGGTAATAGAGAGCATAGGTAACGTTAACCTCTGCATCGGGGTCTGCCACCTCAACTAATGTGTACTGCGAATTTTCATTGTCGCTTGCCCATCCAACGCAGCCACTGCCGCCGGCATGTATATAATGATAACCATTGCTCCATCCTGTATCTGCCCATTTTACAGGACGCATAGCCCAGTTACCATTAATGTTCTGGATGAAGAATGGATATGTGGGAGTTTCTTCAGTCGTGATGGCCGTAGATACAGCAACATCGCTTATATAACGCTGCGACTTGTAACCTTTAAGATAGAATTCGCCGTCGCCAGCTGAGACAAGCTGTATGTAGTTGCTATGGTCAGTTGGTGAAGCGTTGAATGATGCGTTGGCATCACCGACTTCAAGGTATGTGCCTTTGCCTACATTCTTTGCAGTAAAGAATTTGTTTAGCCCATTAAGTGCAGTGTTAACTCCAGCCTTATCTGTCGCGTCATTGATAGCTGCAACAACATCATTGTAAGTGGTAAGGAACGAGAGGGGGGCTATTCTTTGGAGAACGGCATTCTTGTACACGTTTAATTCAGCTGTTGCTGCATTGGCAACAAGTGCGTCAACATTGCTGTTGTCAAAATCGCCAATCTCTACAATCATCATGCGGTTGCCTTCATCGGCACCACCCCAGCTGTCAATGATCATTCCACTGCTTTGGCCGTTGATAGTATTTGAGCCTTGATTAAAGTGAAATTTGAAATAGCCGTCAGCGCTTGTGCCGAAATCACTGATGGTGAAAGCATCAGCAAGGGCACCCATTGATACGTCACCCTTGAGGAAAGTCTGCGACTTGAGGTTGAAGAGGTAGTAGCTTGTGCCGCCATAGGTGATAAAAGCCCACTTGTCGGCATTTTCGTCTGCATCTCCGTAGTTGCGCGTGGTGGCAGTGAGGCCGTCTGCGCTCACTGCCAGACCGCCACGGTAGGGGGCAATGGTGTAGTACTTGTTAGGCTGGATCTGGCTGGCATCGGTAAGTACCTTGTCAGTCTGAACCAATATCCACTGGCTGCCACGGTCGGCATAACTATTGTAGAGACCCATGGTCTCACCGTTGTATGTGCTGACACCGCCGTGCCAGTTGCAGTAACTGGTGGGAGTGCCGTTGTTGTTGATAGGACGAATCCAATAGTAGTTGGCATTCTTGATAACGAGGAAATAGTTCTCCTGTGCATCAACGAGAGTGAGCTTACCCTTGCCGTCGCTGAGGGCAGTGTTAACATAGGAGAGCCACTTGCCGGCAGTTACATTCTTGATGTAATAGGCATTGTCCACACCGTTCACGGCATAGAATGCAAATTTGCCATACTCCGATGCAGTTCTGGTAGGCGAAGTGTTGGCATTCCAGAAATAGCTCATGCCGTTTGCGTTGCCTTTGATGTAGAATGTGGTCTCATTGCCTGTCGTAGAGGACACCACGTTGTTTGTGGGCAGCGCAGCGAGCGCAGTGCTTACGCCGAAGGCAAGCATCAGCCCAAAAAGAAATAAGATTTTTCTCATGATTTTTTGTTTAAGATTAGTAAAAAAGATATCTGTTCGCTTTGTTTGTCGCAATATTAATTCCGGGTAATTGTTTGCAAAGGTACACCTTATTTATTAGATGGCAAAATTTTGCGCCAATAATTCATTCTTTTAAGTGTTGTTTACGTATTGCGCGGATAAATTGCAGAAAATATAATACGTCTTCTTTGCTTTGCTCTCAATTATTATTAGTAATTTTGCAGAAGATTGTCAGGCTATTTGAAGGAACTTTAGTAAAGCAGCTTTTATGCCAGAAGTTTTTCTCCATAATAATGGCGGATACCGTAAACTTAGGGTCTATAAGATTTCTGAGATAATCTATGATATAACGTATCATTTTGCGCATTCCTATCTGTCTAAAGGTGACCGCACCATAGATCAAATGGTGCAGGCTGCTCGCTCTGGCAAACAAAATATTGCAGAAGGGAGTGAAGCCTCCACTACCTCGCGAGAAACAGAGATAAAGCTAACAAATGTAGCCAAAGCCAGTTTAGAGGAATTGCTTATTGACTATCAGGACTATCTTCGCACGCATGGACTAACAGTGTGGTCTTTTCAGCATCCGCGCTATCAACCAATGCGCGACTATGCTGCATCACCTCGCCTTGAGAATGAATACAGCAGTCTTATGCTGCGACTGTCTGATGAGGAAGTCGCTAATCTTTGTATCACGTTAATCAACCAGGCAACATATATGCTGCGCCGATTGCTGGAGGCACAGCAGCGTCAATTTGTTGTGCATGGAGGTATCCGCGAACAGATGACTCGTGCCCGGCTTGATTATCGCAATCAGGCACAATCGCCTTGGAGCCATTTGTCGGACAAGTCGGACGGGTCAGACAAGTCAGACAAGTCAGACAGGTCCGACTAGTCCGACAAAAGACAGACTTTTTCTTTGTCCTACTCTCTTTTTTTCGTAACTATGCCGCTGCGTTCTCGAACTTTTTTGGACGTCAGACCGCGCCTAAAGAGGCCCGGCCTCTTTCAAGACGGCGCGACTACTGACAAAGTTCTCGCGAAGTTACTTAAAAACTCAAAGTTTTTTCGTAACTTTGCAACAACTTAATAAATAACTTTTCTGATTAACATAACAATGGCGGATTCTAAATCTTCTTTTATTGTCTTCTCCGGCACATGCACTCAGTATCTTACCGAGAAGATTTGCCAAAACCTGAATATGCCGATGGGCAATATGCAGGTGACCCGTTTTTCCGACGGTGAGTTTGAAATTTGTTTTGAGGAGAGCATCCGAGGTAAGGATGTCTTCCTCGTTCAGTCCACCTTTCCTAATGCTGACAACCTGATGGAGCTTCTTCTGATGATTGACGCAGCCAAGAGGGCCAGTGCGCGCACAGTGAATGCCGTTATTCCTTATTTCGGCTGGGCGCGACAGGACCGCAAAAGCAAACCGCGCGTAAGCATCGGCGCCAAGCTGGTTGCTGATTTGTTGAGCGTGGCTGGTATTACTAGTGTGCTGACCATGGATCTCCATGCCGATCAGGAGCAAGGCTTCTTCAATGTGCCTGTCAACCACATGTATGCATCGTCAATCTTTATTCCTTACATCAAGAGCCTCAATCTGAAGAACCTCTGCATCGCTTCGCCTGATGTGGGTGGCAGCAAGAGGGCAAGCACATACGCCAAGTTCTTCGATTGTCCGATGGTTATGTGCAATAAGTCACGAGTTAAGGCTAACGAAGTGGCCACTATGCAGGTGATTGGTGACGTGAAAGGCTACGATGTCATCCTTATGGACGATATGGTTGACACGGCAGGTTCTATCACCAAGGCCGCTCAACTGCTCAAGGATCAGGGTGCCAACAGCGTCCGCGCTTTTGCCAGTCACTGCGTGATGAGCGGCCCTGCCTGTGAGCGCATTGAAAACTCCGTACTGGAGGAGATGGTGTTTACCGACTCTATTCCTTTCCGCGGCAAATGCTCCAAGGTGAAGCAGTTGACTATTGCCGGCCTGTTTGCCGAGACTATAAGTCGCATTATTAACAATGAGAGCATCTCTAACCAGTATCTGATGTAATCCGTCCTCGCGTGCGCACGCGCAATTTATAATATGGTATTAAGAAATTGGGAGGAACGCTTGCTGGCGTTCCTCCCAATTGTTATTTTGCCGTGGTTGCTGTTATTTGTCCTTTTTCCCAAAGATTGAGAAGTGTACGTATCGCTTGGGGTGCTCTCGCAGGTTGTTGAGCAGCGAGTCGGCTGCTGTGGCGGTGTTGTTGAGATTATCGTAAAGCTGCCGGTCGCGCAGAAGTAGTCCAAGGGTAGAGTTGGAGCTGTTAAGAGCATTGAGGGTTGGCTTTATGCTATTGTTGAGTTCGGTTGTGAACTGTTGCAGTTGCGTCAGAGTCTGATTGACGGAGGCTATGGTGGTTGCGTAGTCAATCTGGTCAAGTTTCTCACTAACGGAATTGAGGTGGCGCGTGGTCGGCTCAAGGTTTGCTGCAATCTTGCTCACATTGCCGGCCATAAGGGCGTTGAGGGTGCGGGTGGTGGTCTTTAGCTCCTCCGTTAGAGTGGCGGCATTGGCAAGAGTCTGCTGCATGGCGGGATTATTGACAATGGCGTTTACACCGCAGAGTATCGAGTCCAGCTTTGGTATCATATTTTGCACTTGAGGCATAAGGTTGGCAGCCTTGTCGAGAGCCCCGACATGCGGACCGCCCAGTATGGTGTCGCCCGGCGATAGCGTTCGCGGCGACTGACCGAGCACAATGTTCATCGTAACTCCACCCAGCATCTGAGCGTCAAGCTCGGCATAGCTTCCCTCAGTGAGATGCATATCCTTTTCAACGTCTACGCTGACATACACCATTCCAGTGCTATTGTAATCATAATTAATGTTGCGCACAGTGCCAATGCGGTAGCCGCTTGCATATACAGGGTTGGACTCAGCCAATCCGGTTATGTCTTGGAATGCAACATAATAAACGTTGTTGCTCTGAAAGATGTTCACACCTTTCAGGAAGTTGATGCCATAAATCAGTAGTGCTATTGCACAAATGGCCGATAAGGCTATTTTTATTTCTCTTGTTATTTTCAAGGCTGTTTCTTTTTTGCTTGATTGGCTTCTTCTCCATTGATGCGCTGGCCGTCCTTAAATACCACTATGAAGCAGTCGGCAAACTTGTCTTTTATCTTGGCTTGCACGTCTTTGATAGCAGCGTAGCTGGTGGAAGAACCGTAGGTGTGTACATATTGCTGGCGTCCGTTTATGGTGACGGGGTGGCTCTCAACGCCTTTCAGTCCCTTAAACTGTTCGCTGTCCTGGCGCAGATTACGTGTTGATGTGCATATCTGGACCTTAAATTCGTATTTGGAATTTGTTGGTTTGTCTGTTGGTTTGGCCTGTGGCTGATTTTGAGCCTGCGGCTGATTCTGTGGCTTATGCTGAAGCTGCTGCTTGGGCTGCGTCTGGGGTTGTTGTTTTGGTTTCTCGGCAGGTTTTACCTGTGTCTTTTCTGCAGGCTTGGGTTGCGGCTGTGTTGCCGGCTTTGTCTCATTATCGTCGGGAGTGTCTGCGGGAGCTTCAAACGCAGGCTTTTCATCAGGCTCTGGTTGTGCGGAAGTAGCTTCCATGCCGCGAAGGATTGGTGATACATACTTGCGGAAAGCATTAAAGATGCTGGTGGCTAGCTCGTTGATTCCTTGCTCAGAATTGAGGTAGGCTTCCTCGCTAGGGGTTGAGATAAAGCCGAGTTCTGTCAGCACACTTGGCATCGCTGTCTTGCGAAGAACAAGGAAACCTGCTTGATGTACTCCTTTGTTGGGGCGTCCTACACGCACATATTCATCTTGGATGCTCTTGGCAAACAAGGCGCTGGTGCGCATGTTGTTGCCTTGGATTATCTCGTTCATTATTGAGTTCTCCACAGATGTCATGGCATAGCGCTGGCGATTGGTCTCGTATTGGATTACGGAGTTTTCGCGTTTTACCACCTCAAGGTTGGCTGTTGCTCTTTCCAGCGAGAGTGAATATGTTTCGGAACCACGTGCAGTATTGCCTGAGGCTGTAGAGTTTGTGTGTACGGAAATAAACAGGTCGGCCTTTGCGTTGTTGGCAATGTTGGCACGCTCGTCCAGTTCGATGAATTTGTCGGTTTTGCGTGTGTAGATAACTTTTACGCCGCGGCAGTTCTGCTCGATTAGTTTGCCGAGTTTCAATACGACATTTAGATTAATGTTTTTTTCCTTGGAGTATGTGCCAAGGGCGCCTGGGTCTTTGCCTCCGTGTCCGGCATCTAGAACTACGGTGAATGCACTTGAACTGATACTTAGACAGAAGAATGCAATCACTGCGACAATGGAGGTGATGAATATCTTAGTTTTGTGGGACATAATATGCCTTTTATAAATTACAATAGGCAAAGTTAGGCAAAATATGTTGGAAAATAACGGTTTCCGCAGAGCTTTTTCTTCTTTTAGTGTCGAAACGCCACCATTTTTAATGTTTGTTTAGAAGCGGCGCGCCTCTTTTTAGATTTCTTTTCAGTAGGAGAGGATATTGCAACTTTGGCAGTTTGCATATAGTGATAGCAGTTCGCCTATCCTTTGCGCGCAAGCCATCACATTGAGGGCATTGCCGTCATATCCGTTGACTAGAGCAAGTAAATGTTTGGTGTCGAGGCTGAGGGCTGTGCGCTCATTGTCGCTTGTCGGTGTGCCAATACCACCTATGTTATCGCGGTATACCGGAAGATTCTCGATGTTTAGCATTCCTCGACCAATTCCCTCGTACGGTTCGCCGCTTTGCCCAACTCCAAGGCAGAGTGTGTCTCCCTGGATTTTTTCGTAATCAAAGCCGCCGATGCTGTAACCGAATTCCATGCTGGCGAGGTTTATAAGATCTACAGCTGTGTTGATTTGATATAGATCTTTTCCTTGCAAAATTCGCCTGACCAGTGCCTCTCCTGATGGGCGATATCGACTGGGATCTTTACCCAACTTGCGATAGGTCAAACGTGTAGCCTCAATGGAGGGCATTTGCTTGAGCGTTTCTGTGGTGAGCTGTTGGCGGCAATATTCTGCAGAACATTTTATTTCCGCCCATAGCTCTGGGCAATATGGGGTATTGTTAAGCTCGGCATATATTGCAGCTCCCTTGAAATCAGGGCATGCCTCCCTTATCCGATTATCTATAATGATTCTTTTCTCTTCCAGCATGGCAGAGTCAATTAAGGAATCCCTGTCTTTTGAGAACCTCAAGCAGTTGGCTGGACATGACTTTGCAGTCTTCGCCCCTGTATCGACAATCTGTGAAGACTTGGGCCAGAGTTTCTTTGTTGTTTATCTCAACAAATTGCTTGTTCTCTTCCAGTTCTTCCTTGGGCGAATAGAAGGCATCTATAGATTCTGCGGTGTACGCCTTATAGGTTTCTTCATGTGTGATGGCCTCCAGCGGCAGACGATCAGACACAGGAGGGGCTTCGTCGGGCCAGCCGAGGGTGATTGTTGCCACAGGCATCACAAGGCGGGGCAGCTGTAGATTATCGACTATTTGCTGTGCATTGTAAATAGTGGTGCCTAAGAAACAGAGTCCCAGTCCTTCTTCTTCTGCCAGATGACAGAATGTTTGACAATATAGTAGGGCATCAGTGGCAGCATTGAGAAAAGAGAGGAAGTTATCGTAGCCAGGAGTTGCCTTACGCTCATTACACCATTTTGTGCAGCGGTTATAGTCGGCGCAGAAAGTGAGCACTACAGGTGCCTGTTCCACCATTGGCTGATTGAAGTGAGCAGGCGCCAATTTAGCTTTCATCTCGGGCGAACGGTTAATCACAACGCTATAAAGCTGCAAGTTACCCATTGTTTGAGTCTGCTCTGCGCGTTGCAATAGTGAGCGGAGCTGATCGTCGCTAACTTCTCGGTCTGAGTATTTCCTAATGGAACGCCTCTTTGTTATATCATACATTTAATTTGACGATCTAAATCAGAGATATAATTATGTCTTAATTGTTGCACCGCAATTCTTGCAAAGCAAGTTGCCGTCCTGGTAAACCATTGCTTCTTGATGGCAGTTAGGGCATATCTGACCAGTGGCAGGGGTGCCGTCTTTTATATATTTCTTGAGTGCGCGTTCTACACCATTTTTCCAGTTGTTGATGCTCTCATCATCTAGTTGAAGCTGACTGACGAGTCTAACTATACGCTCTAAGGGCATACGGTAGCGTAGTACGCCAGAGATAAGTTTAGCGTAGTTCCAGTATTCCTTGTTGAACTTTTCGCTGAGTCCTTCAACAGTGGTCTTGTATCCACGTTTGTTTTCAAATTGGAAGTCATAGCGCTTGGTGCCGTCTTCATTCATCGCCTTGATTATGCGGCCTTTGGTTACTGATTTTGGCAGTACTATACCTTCATCGTCGTCTTGCAGACCGGTAAAAATCTCATAGGGATAGCCATTAAGCAGCCCTACGAAAGCCACCCATTTTTCCTTGTTGTTTTGAAAACGCACCACATCGCATTCCAGCGACACTGGTCTTGTCTCCGTTACTTCAGGATGGGTGATGATGACCTGTTGCTCCATATTGCTAATAATAAATATGTTTTAGTGGATTTAATAGTTTTTCTGTTAATTGCTGAAATAGTAAAGGAAAATAGCGATACCTTCAAGGGCGTTTTTCTTTTGCCCATCAATTTCCAAGGCAAACTTAATTTCAGCTTTACATACTCCACGTAGATTCTGTATGTTGTGAAGGTCGGCTACCAACCTGATTTTTTGACCACTGAGCACAGGCTGGCCAAACTTCATCTTGTCGATACCGTAGTTGATCATCATCTTGAGGTTGTTTACCTTAATTATCTGATTCCAAAGATAAGGTAACATCGACAGCGTCAGATATCCGTGGGCAATAGTGCTCTTGAAGGGTGATTCGGCTTTGGCTTTTTCCGTATCTACATGAATCCATTGGTGATCCAATGTGGCATCAGCAAAAAGGTTGATACGCTCCTGGTTGAGCTCTACATAGTCGCTAACACCAATATTCTTGCCCAGCAATTGGGCGAATTCGTCATAGGAATTGATGGTTACCATATTATTTTAGTTTTATTTTACAAGAATCTTCTTTCCTTTTTGTACAACTATACCTCTGTATCCTGGGCTAGCCGGATTGCCGTATATGGTATATTGGCGTGTGTTGGTTTCTGTTGTGTTGACTGCATCGTTCACTCCGGTTGGTTCTATGCCAAAGTAATTGTCAATTTCAGCCACACGATTCTGATACCAGCCTACGACTTGGTTGACTTCGGAGCGCAAATCTGTGCAGTGCATAGGCTTGTATTTAATTTTGGCAATCCATTCTTGTTGTCGCTGCCATGCTCCGGTTTCGTAAAATAATTCGCAGTAGCTATACAGTCGGCGAGCAACCGAATCTATGGAGAGTTCATATTCTCTCAGGTCTAGCCAACGTTCGCGGAGCATATTCTTAAATTCCTTTTCTCTTAAACAAGTAGAAAAGGGAGGTGATGCAGAATTCACTATGCTTGCTATAGGCCAATTGCTATAGTTACCTCCGTAGTATGTGCCATTGTAATTGCCTCCCAACGAGGTGTCAAGGTCCCATGGAGTTACTACTATGCAGTTTCTCTTGTCCTCGGCTTTGTTAATGTTGCGTATGGAAAAGTATTTGTTCTTGTTGCCCCAGTTGTCGCCAATAGAGAATGCCATGACGAAGAGCGTGTAGTCAACAAGATTCTCCAAAAAGAAGTGTTCTTTTATGTAGGAATAGCTGCTTTTGTTTTTGTAGTATTCTTGCAGCGGTGCCCACAGCTCTTCACGGGCATATTCTTCCGGGTAGGTCAATTCCCATGCATCGTGCCATTGCGCCACGCAGATGGTATAGTCATTAAAGTAACCTGGCGTGTTTTGGTCGCCAATATCAGTGGTGCCATTCTTATAGAGTACGCCACGGATAGTGTCGCCAGTTTCACCTGACTTTACTTTTTTCAGATTAAGCAACTTGCGGTTGATTCTGTCATTAAGGCAATATATGCCTGTATATTCATTATTTATATATACCTCAACAAACTTGCCCACAATACCGTTGCGTCCATTATACTCGGTGTAGTATGGTAGCTGGGAAAAAGAATTCCAGATATCGAAACATACGCGGTTTCTCATACAAATCTGGTCTATAGCCATAGCATCGAGTATCCACGAAGAGCAGCTTCTTAGTCCCAAAAGGGTGCTATCCTTTTCTGTATCATCGGGTTCTCTCAGTTTCATGTTGAAAGATGGCTTCATAGAGTAGTTAAGGGCTGTGGCTCCACGCGTCTTGAACTTGGCCGAGAGCTCCACTGTCAGTCCTTGCTCATCAGTGAGGCTCATTGTGCCCTGTATATAGTCCATTCCCTTCTTAAATTTGCCCGGAAACTCAACTTTCAGTACTGGCAATGGCGGTGTCTTTGCCACAACGCTTAATGTTATGGCAAACGTCAGTATGACAGTGATATTTTTAATAGTCGCTTTCATTATTTTGCAAAGTTAATTATTTTATCTTATAAATTCCCTTTTGGTACTTAAAAAAATGTAAAAGGTCGAGCGCATTGCCTGTAAAAATACGGCAATTGCACTCGACCTGTCTGTTTGATTAGGGTATTTCTGCTTCTTATATTAAACCTTTAGTTGCTCGGCAATGAAGGCCTCCATTTGCGGGAAGGCTGCTTCTACGCACTTGGTGAGTTTCAGTTGGTTGCGACTGCGTACCAGATTGTGCTCAGGATACTTGCAATGGAAGTAAATGTCGCCGTTGATATAGTCTGCAATAAAACGCACGAGTGTCATGTAGGGGAAAAGGGCGGTTGCGAAAGGTAGGTTTTCAATTTCTATAGGAGTAATGAAACTTGCGGCTCCCTTTAGGTAACCTTTGGTGAAAGATTTAAAAATCTCGAAGTTGAAGCTAACCTTTGAGAGGTCGGGGTCATCCTCCACCGTGGTGTTTGCTGCAGAACGCAGGAAATCGCCAAAGTCGGAGAAGATAAAGGAAGGCATCACTGTGTCAAGGTCGATAACGCAGAGCACGTTGTCATCCTTGTCAAAGAGAATGTTGTCCACCTTAGTGTCGCAGTGACAGATACGCTTGGGCAGCTTGCCTTCGCGATAAAGACGTTCAGCCTTACAATACTCGTCAGCGCGGTCGAAGATATCTTTCAATATTTCCTTTACTTCTGGTTCATCAGCGCGGCCACTCTTATTGGCTGCGATGGCATCCTTGAGTTGCTGTAAGCGCCACTCCATATTATGGAAATCCTTGATCGGCTCACCCAGTTGCGCGGGAATGTCGGCCAGCATGGCCTGAAAGTTTGCGAAGGTCTCACCGACAATGTATGCACTCTCAATGCTGACGCCAGTCTTGGTTACGCAGTCAGGAATGCATATCATAATGCGCCAGTATTTCTCACCGTCGAAGTAGTACATCTTACCATCCTTGGCTGGAATAAAGTGTAGCACCTTACGGTCGATGTCAGGGGTGTTGGCCGCCTCTAATTTCTTACGGATATGGCCAGTCACCTCAACGATGTTATTCATAAGAAGGTCAATGTCGGGAAAAACTGCCACATTCACATTCTGCAGAACATAGTCGGGCGCATTACCTTCAGTAGTAACCTTGTAAGTGTGGTTGATAAGACCACCGCCAAACGGGGCAATGTCTTTCACTTCGCCTTCAATGGCAAACTGGGATACAATGTCTTTAAGATTCATGTCGTTATAGTCTTTGATGTTTGATATTCAGCTGCGAAAATAACAAAAGTTTTCTATTGTGGCTACATTTTGGATGAAAATTTATATTATTCCGTCCTTTTTTGCTTTTAAAATCATAGGACTCCCTTTGACGAGGGCATTTGAAGATGTTCAGTGTCGCGAGCGAGTGCCATACGTAATGCTCTAGCAAATGACTTGAAGATTCCCTCAATCTTATGATGCTCGTTTTGACCTTCTGCCTTAATGTTAAGATTCATCTTGGCATTGTCACTCAGCGATTTGAAGAAATGCATAAACATCTCCGTCGGCATATCGCCTATCTTCTCGCGCTTGAAATCTGCGTCCCATACCAGCCACGGCCTTCCTCCTAAGTCTAGGGCTGTTTGGCACAGACAGTCGTCCATTGGCAGACAGAATCCGTAACGCTGTATGCCACGCTTGTCTCCAAAGGCCTTATCCAAGCATTGGCCAAGTACTATGGCTGTGTCTTCTATGGTGTGATGCTCGTCCACATTGAGGTCGCCACAAACGTTTATCATAAGGTCAATCATTCCGTGGCGCGCTATCTGCTCTAGCATGTGGTCAAAAAATCCTATGCCTGTGTTTATTTCGGCCTCGCCAGAGCCGTCAAGGTTTATCTTGATATTTATTTCAGTCTCCTTCGTCTTGCGACGGATGTCGGCAGAGCGCAGTCCACCTATAACTATTTGCTCTATTTTTGCCCAGTCAGTCTGCTCGCTTAGAATTAGAGCCTTTGCTCCCAAATTATGGGCAAGTTGCCTGTCTGTTTCGCGGTCGCCTATTACAAAAGAGTTCTTCAGGTCATAGTCGCCTTGCATATAGGCAGTCAGCATGGCGGTACCCGGCTTGCGTGTCGGTTTGTTGTCGGCGGGAAAAGAGCGGTCTATATGCTGTGCGCTGAATTCTATTCCCTCGCCCCTTAAGGTTTGAATAATGAAGTTATGTACCGGCCAGAAGGTGTTCTCTGGAAAAGATGCGGTGCCTAAGCCGTCCTGATTGCTCACTAAAATCAGTTCGTAGTTGGTTTTGCGGGCTATTTGGCGCAGAGCACTGATGGCTCCGGGCACAAATTCCAGTTTTTCAAAGCTGTCAATCTGTTCGTCGGCAGGTTCTCGTATAATTGTGCCATCGCGGTCAATAAACAATGCTTTTTTCATATTCTTTACCTCAAAATGATCTAACTTCCTTAATTAGTTATACCTTCTCAGTGCAGAGAGTAGTGTGGTGTTTTCTTTGGGGCTGCCGATTGTAATGCGGAGGCAATCGTCGCAAAGTTTAACTCGCGAACGATTTCTCACGATTATACCTTGGTCCACCAAGTAGTCGTAAATGCGGTTAGCGTCTTTAAATCGTGCCAAGAAGAAGTTGGATTCGGAGGGGTACACCTGTTGGCATATGTCCAACTCGTTAACGGCATACATCAGCGAAAGGCGTTCGTTGATGGTTAGCTTTACCCAATCCTCCACATCAGGACGGCGGTTGAGGATTTCCTTTGCCTGTCGCTGAGTGAGCATGTTTACATTATAGGGGTATTTAATCTTATTAAACAGCCCAATGATATCACTTTGTGCAAACGCCATTCCTAGGCGTATTCCTGCCGATGCCCATGCTTTAGATAATGTGTTGAGAACAATCAGGTTTGGGTATTTGTTTATCTCGGGACGCCATATTGGTTGTGAAGAAAATTCACTGTATGCTTCGTCAATCACTACGATGCCGTTGAACAATTCCAGTACCTTTCTTATCTCGCCGGCATCAAGGGTATTCCCAGTTGGATTGTTGGGTGTGCAAAGGAAGATTGCCTTAGTCTTGTCGTTACATACATCTAATAGTCTGTCTGCCTCAATGTCAAAGCAGTTGTTCAGTACAACTTTGCGACACTCAATGTTGTTGATGTCGGCACAGACCTCATACATACCGTAGCTAGGTTCGATAGTTACAATATTGTCGCGGCCTGGGGTGCAAAATATGCGGAACACTAGGTCGATGGCTTCATCTGAGCCATTGCCCAGGAATATCTGTTCTGGCCTTACGTCCTTTAACACGGCAATTTGTTGCTTCAGTTCACGCTGCAACGGGTCTGGATAACGATTATATGGATTGTTGTAAGGACTCTCGTTAGCGTCAAGAAAAGTATGCGCTTCCTTGCCGCTATATTCATCACGTGCTGAGCTGTAGGGCTTCAGGCTCCATATGTTTGGCCGTACAATAGATTTTAAATCAAACATATTTTTTCTTCGGTTTTCAAAGTGACGAAATAATTTTACATAGCCATTAATTCCTTATACCTAACTTCTAACTCCCCAATGTCTCCAGTCTTATTGTCATGGCTCTTTGGTGAGCGGTCAGGCTTTCGCCTTCGGCCATCAGAGCCACGGCATTGCCGATAGAACGTATGCCTTCTTCTCTAAGTTCTTGCAAGGTCATCTTGCGCTGGAAACTGTCGAGGCATAGTCCACTATAGGCGCGGGCATATCCTTTGGTCGGTAGCGTATGGTTGGTGCCGCTGGCATAGTCGCCAGCTGATTCGCAACTGTAGTTGCCGAGAAAGATTGAGCCGGCATGTACTATGCGATCGGCCACTTTACGGTAATCGTTGGTGGCAATCACTAGGTGTTCGGGGGCGTAGGTGTTGGTTATATCAATGGCTTCATCTATATCTTTTACGAGGATGTATAGTGAATGCTCCAGCGACTTTTGGGCAAGCTCCTTGCGTGGTAGCAATTGTAGTTGTTTTTCCACTTCTGCCTGAACTCCATTTATGGCTTTGCTTGAAGTACTCACCAGAATTACCTGACTGTCAGTGCCGTGTTCGGCTTGACTGAGTAAGTCGGCGGCAACGAATGCCGGGTTGCAACTATCGTCGACCAGCACTTCCACTTCGCTTGGACCTGCCGGCATGTCAATGGCTACATCGCTAAGCGATACCAGCTGCTTAGCAGCAGTTACATACTGATTGCCTGGACCAAAAATCTTGTCTACTTTGGGCACCGATTCTGTGCCGTATGCCATTGCGGCAATTGCCTGCGAGCCACCCACTTTATATACATTAGTAACCCCTGAGAGTTGTGCGGCATAGAGCACGGCGCTATTTATTCTGCCGTCTTTTTGCGGTGGTGTGCATAGAACAATATCTGAGCATCCAGCAATTTTGGCAGGAATTGCTAGCATAAGCACAGTGGAAAAGAGTGGGGCTGTTCCGCCAGGAACGTAAAGGCCTACCTTTTCGATAGGCACAGCTTTCTGTTCGCAGATTACCCCAGGCGATGTCTCCACTTTGATTGGGGTAAACTTCTGAGCCTTGTGAAAGGCGGTGATGTTATTAAATGCAACTAGGATGGCCTTCTTTAGTTCTGAGCTTATTTCGGCTTCGGCTTTTTGGAATTCGATTTCACTTACGGTCAGCTTAGTCAGTTCAACTTTGTCAAATTTCAATTCAAGCTCCCGCAGGGCTCTATCACCATTGTTCTTTACTTGCTCAATCACGCTACTCACAATGCCAAACAGTCCACTCACGTCAAAAGTTGGTCTTTTTAGCAACTCTGTCCATGTCTCTCGCAAAGGATATTTTATGTATCTCATACTTTATTTCTATTTCGTACATTGCACCTTGCCTCTTATTACATATAAAGCATGGGAGCGGGCTTATAGAACCATCTTCTCTATCGGTAGCACCAGTATGCCTTGTGCCCCAGCGTCTTTCAGCTGGCCGATAATTTCCCAGAAGCGTTTACGCTCTAGCACTGTGTGGATGGAGCACCATTCTTTGTCGGCCAACGGCATCACAGTGGGGCTCTTGATACCTGGCAGTACGGCTAGCACGTCATCAACCTTGTTGACGGGCACGTTCATCATCACGTATTTGCGGTGTTCAGCCTCCTTTACTGCTTCCAGGCGGAAGAGCAGTTCTTGCAGTACGCTCTTCTTCTCCTTGTCAAGGTTGGGTGTGGCAATGAGTAGGGCCTCGCTTTGTACAACAACTTCCACCTCTTTCAGATTATTGGTTATGAGGGTAGATCCGCTGCTTACAATATCGAAAATGGCATCGGCTAAGGCAATGCCCGGTGCAATCTCTACCGAGCCAGTAATGACATGGATATTGGCGTTAACGCCCTCTTTCTTGAGATACTTGCGCAGAATGTTGGGGTAGGAGGTAGCTATAGTCTTGCCTTCAAACCACTGCAATCCATTATATTGTTCGCTTTTTGGGATGGCCAACGACAGGCGACATTTGCTAAAGCCTAATTTCTTTACAATGTCAGCTTTCTCACCTTGCTCCAGGTATTCATTCTCGCCAACAACACCTAGGTCTGCTACACCTTGAGCCACCGTCTGTGGTATGTCGTCATCGCGTAAGTAAAGAATTTCGATTGGAAAGTCACTGGCACGAACCAGTAATGAACGTTCTGATTTACGTACCTTTATGTCGGCCTCAGCCAGCAGGGCCATAGTGTCCTCGTAGAGACGTCCCTTTGATTGAACAGCAATTCTTATCATAATGATTGGTTTATAATTATTTTATCTAATAACAACGCGAGGACTTGCCGTCATCCGGTAAGCCCTCGTTTTCTTTGCTATCTTTGTTGTGAGCATAACATACACCTACCAGATGGGGTCTTCATTTGGTCTCGTGATGGTGGTAATGTGCTCTGATGTTGTTCATATCGTGGGCAAAATTACAAAATCTTTCTCATATGCGCCAAGAAATGTAAAAGATTTTTTGAGTGCAGTTAATTGCGCAATAAATTTTCGCTCGTCATACTGTAGCATATATAAATGTGGTAAGGCAAAGATTCATATTTCTTACAAAATCATTTCGTCTTTGGAATTATCCCCCCACATTTATATTGTCAATATTTTTTTAGGCAACAATATAGCAGTTGGCACAGATTACAGTCTCTGCGAAATAGTCATGCTCTCTCTGTGCCAACATCTGTGTCATTGCCTATAAAAATAAAATGTTTTTTGCATACATTCCTGCATTGTTTCGGCTAAAGGGTTGAAAAGCAGGTGATTTAATATGCAGGGTAATTTGGTCCTGTGGAAATCAAAACTAAAAGCCTTGAAACGAAAACTAAAAGCCTTGAAACGAAATCTAATCCCGTGGAAAACGCCAGCTCCACGGGATTAAAATCTTTCTTCACGGGATTAGTTTGTTTTTCCACGGGATTAAACCTTTTTTGAACGGGATTAGATTAAACTTAGGCAATGATCACGCAAAAGACCCGGAATAAAAGTCTTATGTCTATTCTAATCAACGCTGCTATGAAATAAACATACAACTAACGCAGTCAGAATAGGCTGCATTATGAGTAATCTGTGCCAACATCTATATCATTACCTTTTTTTTGTGTAATTTTGCGAAACAAAAGCCAAACAAAAATTTTACAACATGATAGAACAGATTATCAAACACAATCAGCAATTTGTCGCAGACAGGGGCTATGAGCATTTTATCACCTCTAAATATCCCGACAAAAAGTTGGCCGTTTTGTCTTGTATGGACACTCGGCTCACTGAGTTGTTACCGGCAGCTTTGGGGCTGAAGAACGGTGATGCAAAGATTATCAAGAATGCCGGTGGGTTAATTATTTCCCCATTCGATTCTGCCATGCGTTCATTGGTAGTAGCAGTATATGAGCTAGGCGTGGAGGAGATAATGGTTGTGGCTCACTCAAACTGCGGTGCATGCCACATGAGTTTTGAGCACTTTCGTCATGCCATGTTGGAGCGAGGTATTTCAGATAGTATTCTTGAAGCACTGCAGCGCAGTGGCATAAATCTCACTTATTGGTTGGAGGGTTTTAAGGATACTCACGAGTCGGTACGTCGAACGGTAGAAACTATCAAGACTCACCCTTTGGTGCCAAATGACATTATTGTTCGAGGATTTATTATTGATAGCACTACTGGTGAGTTGGAGGAAGTGGAATGATTTTTGTTCGACAGACATAAGCCATGTATGTCATAGAAATTTGTCAGGTAATAGAATGGAAAGAATAAAGGATAGTTAACAAATGGAGAATTTCAGGGCTTGAAAATTGAAAAAAAATTAAAAGATGCCGATTATTGTCTGTTTTAACACTTCTTTTGCCAATAATAAACTAATTTTGTAGCGTGAATCTAAAAACTATACAGCTATGAAAACATCTGTACTGCTTCTTGGACTGACGTTCCTTATGCCTGCCACAGTAGGCGCACAGGACGATGTGTATTACATCCCCTCAAAGGATATACGCAAGGTGACGACAACCGATGGTACTCTCGTGCCCACGCAGGATGACTATGATGACAATGATGTGGCTAAGTATTATGAGGAGAGTAGAGACGTGGATGACTACAATCGCAGGGGTTCTGTGATTGTTGACACAACGGAATACTATACTGAAGACGAGGCCACAAAGACCGTGGAGAGTAAGTTTGACGATAACTCAAACAGTGAGGTGGCCTATCCCTACACCAAGCTGGTCATGCGTTTCCACAGCCCTCACCCGGGATTCATCGTTAGCAGCCCCTACTACTGGGATATTTGCTACAGCGATGTCTGGGACGTCTACTATGACGGTTGGGCTACCTATGTGCCAAGTTACACATACTGGAGCTATGCTTACGATCCTTGGTATTACAATCGCTGGCATTTCCGTACTTGCTGGGATTTCACTTGGGGATGGCATAGTCCGTGGTACAGTTATTCCTACTGGGGATGGGGTCGTCCTATCTATTGGGGATGGAGCCGCCCGGTATATTACCACCACTCACGCTATTACTATAACCGCCCCATGTGGACTCACGGTGGATACCACCGTTATGCTCCAGGGTTCGGGCGTCATGGCGGACGTGCCTATTCAGGCCGTGGGTTTGACGCTCCCCGCGTTGACCGCTTTGGTGGCAGAAATGGGGCTCGCATGAGCGCGGGTGGTCCCCGCACTGGTAGCAGACCTCTCTCTGGGGTGTTCCGTTCAGATCGTCAGCCGGCAATGGCCCATAATGGTCGTTTCGACAACCGGGGAATCAGTACCCGCGGCACAGGTCAGATGAGCCGTGGCAATCGTCAGACAGGGCCCAACTCCGTAATGCGTAGTGATGGACCGTCTGTTCGCAATGGCGGCGGTGGAGTAGTACGCGGCGGACGTAATCCTCAGAATGTCGGACAGCAGCGTCAGGTTCAGCAGCGCAGCAATAACTCTCGCAGTTCTACTCCCTCTACATATAATCGCGGAGAGACTCGACGCAGCACCCCGTCGTATACTCCTTCAACCAGCAGCCCGCGCTCTTCTATGCCATCATCGGTTGGGCGCAGCGGAGGTAGCCGCAGCAGTTCGCCCTCATATGGCGGCGGTGGCGGTCGTAGTGGCGGCGGTGGCGGCGTGAGCCGAGGAGGAGTAAGCCGCGGTGGAAGAAGATAAATATTAAAATGAGTTCGAAAGTTGTAGAGTCCTAAATTGCCACGTTTGGAATTAAGCTTTACAACTTTCGAACTTTCGATTTTTTTGAAATATTAATATATTAAATATGAAAAAGACATTATTTATATTAGCAGCAAGTTTGATTCCTGCCTTTGCCATTGCGCAGGATATCTATCAGGTTGGCGAATTGAGCACCACCGACCTTAACGGAACGGCTCGATATGTTGGTATGGGCGGTGCCATGGGCGCGCTTGGCGGTGATATCTCTGTCATGTCGCTGAGCCCCGCAGCCGTGGGACTGTTTCGCCACAATGACTTGACTGTGACCGCTAGTCTGGTAAGTATGCCTGGCAGCAAAAAGTTTGATGACAAAGGTAATACCTACGCCTCTTTAGATCAGCTGGGTTTTGTTTATTCCTGGAATATAGACCGTCCGTCGCTTAGGTTTCTTAACGTGGGCGTCAACTATCACAAACATCACGATTTCAATCAGCTACTAAATGCCAACAACGACAATCTGGCTGCCGCAGGTTATGCTTCGCAGACATGGCAGCTGGCTGATCTTTGCAACTATTGGGGTGGGGCAGACATGGCCACTCCTCTGGCAGAGATGGCCTACGACGGATATTTGCTTGGCGAGGATGGTGGTAATTACACAGCGTACAATGCATGGGGCAACAGTTATGGCAAAGCCCGTTGGGGCAGCAACCAGGCTTTCGATTTCAACATCTCAGCCAATATCAAGGACCAGTTCTATATTGGATTCACTGCCACGGCATACAATGTGAAGCAGAAGAGCTACATGCTCTATGGCGAGGGACTGCTTGATGTTGACCTTAACGAGGATGGTGACTATGCTATTGATAATGACAGCAGGCTCACGGGCAATGGCTTCGATATGAAAGTCGGCTTTCTCGTGCGCCCTGTAAAGGAGAGCAACTTTAAGGTGGGTGTGACATTGACCACACCGACATGGTATGAGCTCAGCTATCGCAATGACCTGTGTCTCGGTTCTTATACAAACAGCCAAGGAGATGTTGTGCCGCGTCCTTATCGCTTTGACTATGACTACAACGTTCGTACTCCGTGGAAAGTAGGCGTTAGCCTCGGCAATACATTCTTTAATCGTCTGGCTGTAGGCGCAGAATATGAGTTTGCTGACTACAACTCATGCTCAGTCTCCTACGACGACTTTGATGATGACTACGACTGGAATTTTAACTGGAATCATCAGTCCAAGGACCGTGAGCTTAACGGCCAGCTGGACAAATACATGAAGGGCACCCACACTCTCAAGGTAGGCGCTGAGCTTATGATTACCCCCAATCTTTTTGTCCGCGGCGGTTACAACCATGTTTCATCTGCTTTTGACAAGGACGCATGGCTCAACCACTTCATCAATAGTGCATCGGTGGACGTTGCTACCAATACCGACTATCTTAACCTGAGTGGCGTTAACCGTTTCACGGCTGGCCTGGGTGTAAAGTTTGGAGGATTCTATGCTGACGCAGCATGGCTTTACCAGCACCAGCGAGGCACTCTCTATGCTTTCAATGCTGCCGAAGATCCTGATGCGCCGGTATTTGTTAATGCTTGCCCCGCCAGCCGTCTGAGCCTGAATAAATCGCAGGTGTTGCTTACTTTGGGATATAAATTCTAGAGAGCGCGATAGCTTGCAATTGACTGATAAAAAAGCGACTATATGAAAAAGACGTTTTTTCTTTTGATGGCTATATGCATAGTTGCCACTGTCAGAGCGCAGAAGATAGAGCATACATTCTGGGACAGCGCTTTCGGAGTATCAAGCGAGCAGGTGTATAATAATCTTGTCGCCAACAATCTGCAGCCCATCCTGACTGAAGACGGCATTTTCCTTAAGGACAATAGCATATACAGCATTCTGTTTCAGACTATAGGCATGAAGTTTACTTCCGAGGATGCCTTCTACAACATCTTTGGCTACAACAAGTTTGATTCGAAGCAGGACGCCATGGACAATTTTAATGAGGCCTTGGGTAAGATACGCGAGCAGTATCCCAATGTGCAGACCATGAGTCGTACCGAAGGTTGTCTCAAGCTATATGCCTATGCTGACGCTGACAGTGGCGACGCCTTCTCAATCGGCCTATATAAGGGCAACAATGCTTTCTTCGTTCGCCTTAACATCTTTAGTGATTATTTGCTAAAAAGAGGAAAATAGCTAACGTGAAGGTTTGAAACACCCCATCCACTTCAACACAATAGCATGTCGCTTTTTAAGCTTTTCCGCAAGCTTTGGCCGTTTGTAAGACCATACAGATGGTTGGTGATATGCACACTGATACTTACGCTCATTGGCTCCACCATCGCGCAGGTTAATGCTATTGTTCTTGATCGCACAGTGGACGCCATTAACTCACTCATTGGCACCGGTGGTGTCAGTTGGAGGGAGGCTTCCAAGATTTTGATAGTAATCACTGTCATTCTGCTGGGCAAGGAATTGCTGGCGGTGGTTATTTCGTATGCGCAGAATTTCTTTAGCGAGAAAATGCGCACGCTGGTGTCGCGTGACTTGGCGCAAAAGGCCGTGGACCGCATACTCAGCTATCGCATGGCTTTCTTTTCGCGCAGCGGCAATGAGCCCGGCAAGTTGCAGACCCGCATCGACCAGGGCGTAGGCAGTCTTTCCACCACTGTGCAGAACACGTTCATCGACCTGCTCCCCCTGTTCACTTCGGCACTGCTAGCGCTAATCCTTATGTTTCTGGCCAATTTCTATGTCGGTCTCACGGCATGTTTCATAGTACCGATATACATTTGGATCACCGTTCACCAGGCTCACCGTCTACGCGGATGGAGACAGGAGATGCGCCATTCCCGCGAGCTGAAGAGCAATGGTATTGTCAATATCATTGAGAGTATCAATGTCATCAAGTCATTCAACCGTGAAAAGATTGAGAGTGACAAACAGCTGGCTATCCAGACCAACCTCACCGATAATCAGTTGCGCACCCGCAAGGTGATGCTTTACTATGATGGTTGGAAACGCTTCGTGCAGCAGATAGGCACCGTGCTTATTATCATTCTCACCGCCTACCTGGTGCTGATCAACTATCCAGGCATGACAATTGGTAAGATTATGTACCACGTCATGCTCTTTGCCAACGTAACGGCACCCATCACTCAGCTGCAGCGAATCTTCGATACTCTCAACGATGCTCTCATCTATGCTGAGGGCTATTTCTCCGTGGTGGAGGCTGAGCCTGACGTGGAGCCAAAAGGCAGCTATCGTCCGGAAAAGATAGAGGGCAAGTTTGAGATTTGCCATGTGGACTTCACTTATCCCAATGGCACTAAGGCTCTTCACGATATCAATATGGTGATTTGCCCTAATCATATTACGGCGTTCGTGGGATTGTCGGGTGCTGGCAAATCGACCATCATCAATCTGCTCGACAAATTCTATGAGCCGCAGCAGGGACAGATTCTGCTGGACGGCGTAGACCTACGCGAATACGACACCCAGTATCTTCGTGACAATATCGGTCTGGTGCTCCAGAAGAACCACATCTTTGAGGGAACCATTATGGAGAATATCCGCTATGGTAATCCGCAGGCCACTGAGCAGGAGGTGGAGGACGCTGCCCGCAAGGCATATATTTACGATCAGATAATGAAGTTGCCCAATGGATTCCATTCGCAGGCACAGCAGCTCAGCGGTGGTCAGCAGCAGCGCATAGCCATCGCCCGCATGTTTCTTAAGAATCCCCCCATCATCTTCCTCGACGAGCCCACCGCCTCACTCGATGCCGTGGCTACTGAGCAGATCAAGAATAGTCTTGATGCCATCAAGCAGGGGCGTACGGTTATTATTATCTCCCATTCCATTTCACAGATTATCGACAGCGACCTCGTATATGCCCTGCGCGACGGGCGAGTGGAGGAGAGCGGCGACCCCGACAGTCTCTACCACAAGGGCGGAATCTACAAAGACATAGTGGACGCCTCGGCTCGCAGCCTCAACGTTGACAAGCTTGCCAAAACTATAGGGAAGTAGGCGGCAAACAGACTCCTTACTCCTTTCCTCCTTTCCTCCTTTCCTCCTAACTCCTTACTCCTTTCCTTCTTTACTCCCTCCTTACTTCTTCATCTTAAATTCCAATGTTCCGCCGGCGACAATCTGCCTGTGAGTAAGTTTAAGGTCTTTAAGAGGCTGGCCGTTTAATTTCACTTCCTTTACATGTACCTTCTCCTCTGTCTTGTCGGGGGCGGTAATGGTGAAGTCCTTGCCGTCGGCCAGGTGTAGCGTGGCGCGGGTAAAGAGGGGAGTACCAATCACATATTCTGCTGCTCCGGCATTGAAGGGGTAGAATCCCAGTGCCGAGAACACATACCATGCTGACATCTGGCCGCAGTCGTCGTTGCCCGCATAGCCGCAGGGCGAGGCGCGGTAGAAGTCGCGGCGCACCTGATCCACCAGTTCCTGCGTGCGCTCTGGGCGGCCTGCAAAGTTGTAGAGGTAGACGGTATGGTGGCTGGGCTCGTTGCCATGGGCATATTGGCCGATAAATCCGCTGGCGTTGCCGTTGCGCTCGCCGCTGGTGGCGGTGAGGCTGAAATTTTCATCCAGCTTGTCCAGGAAGGCTTTCCTGCCTCCCAGCAGGTCGATGAGCCCTTCCGGATCTTGCGGCACAAACCACATATACTGCCAAGCGTTGCCCTCTATAAAGCCACGCTGCTCGTAGCTCAGCGGGTCAAAGGGTTCCATCCACTTGCCGTCCATGTCCTTGGGGCGGAAGAAGCCGGTGGCCGGGTCAAACAGATTACGGTAATACTGGCTGCGTTGGCTGAAGAATCTATAGTCAGCCTCCTTGCCCAACTTCTTGGCCACGGCCGCCACACACCAGTCGTCGAAAGCCTGCTCCAGTGTGATGCTTACGCTGTTACCCTGCATCGGTTCGGGCATATAGCCGTATTTATCCCACGCCTCAAAGGGCGAGTTAGGATGACTGCGCCTGCTGCTCTCAACCAAGGCTTTGTAGCTCTTCTCTGTGTCGATGCCAGGCATCTCGGCCAGCAAGGCATATGCCACCACCGGTATGGCGTGGTTGCCAATCATGCAGTAATTGTCCTGGCCCCATAGGTCCCAGATGGGCAGGTAGCCATAGGTCTCGTGGTGGAGCACCATGTCACGCACAAACTGTGTGGCTTCCTCCGGAGCAATAAGAGTGTAGAGCGGATGGGCGGCACGGAATGTGTCCCACAGGCTGAAGGTGCTGTGATAGACCTGCCCCTTGGGCATCTGCTTGACTTGATAGTTGGTGTCGATATAACGGCCGTCGGTGTCGCTCATGGTGTTGGGCTGCAGCAGCACGTGGTATAGGCCCGTGTAGAAGATTGTCTTCTGTTCCTCCGTACCCTCCACGTCAATGCACGCAAGCCTACGCTCCCATTCGTCGTGGGCAGACTCTTTGTAGTCGCTGAAGTCCCAACTCTGCGCCTCAGCCAGCATGTTGCGACGCGCACCGTCAATGTCCACCGGCGACAGAGCCACCTTCACCGTAAGCTCCTTGCCGTCGTTGGGGTCGAAAGTGAGGGCAGCCCTCAGATGGCGCCCGTTGACTACGTCGCTTTGTCCTGCATTGCGCTGACCATCCATCAGCAGCCGGCCCGCTATGGGGCGCGAGAATTCGGCGCGGAAATACACCTTGCGCAGCTTGGCCCAGCCGGTAATGATGCGGTAGCCCTCTATCGTGCGGTCGTCCACCTGGCGCAACTGCCCTTGTATGATGTAATATTCGCGGTGGCCGCTATAGTAGGCATCACCGCGGTAGGTGCTGCGGTCGAGGTCGAGCACCACGGTCTGGGGACTGCCTTCGCTGAAGGTGTAGCGGTGGATACCGCAGTGCACTGTGGCGCTCAGCTCCACCCTGGTCTTGCTCTGCTGCAGGTCCACCCAGTAGTAGCCCGGCTCAGCGCCCTCAGCCGAGTGCGAGAAATTCTGGCCGAAATTACCCTTGGCCAGCTCGGCAGGCTCCACCTTCCTGTTTACAGGTATCAGGCTCACGTCGATGAGGTCGGTGCAGCCCGTGCCGCTGAGGTGGGTGTGGGTAAAGCCGTAGATACTGTCGCGGTCGTAGTCGTAGCCGCAGCAGGGGTCATAGGTTACGTAGTTTTCCGTCTCGGGACAAAGTTGCACCATGCCCAGCGGCATACTGGCTCCTGGGAAGGTGCTTCCGCTCAGGGCTCCCGTTTCGTCCATCTGGGTGCCGATGAAGGGGTTTACATACTTAGTGTGGTCGTCAGCCAGCATGCAGCACACAGTCAGACTGGCCAGCAGGAGGGAGAGGGCTATTTGTTTCATATTACTATATGTGGATATTGCGGTTATTCCATGCATTGACATACTGAGCAGCCACGGCAATATGGCTGTGGTGGCGGCGGATATACTCCATGCTTTGGCGGGAGAGGTCTTCAATCAGGGTAGGGTGCTCCACCAGGCGCACCAGCTCCTGATAGACTGACTCTTCATTGGGCTGCACGTTGACAATGGGGCGCAGCTCCGTCTCGCCGATAATCTCGTAGTTCTCGGGTTCGCCGCCACTGACTACCACCATGCCCTGGGCCATGGCCTGCAAGGCATTCATGGCGGGGGTGTAGGAGTAGAGCTGGTCAAGCATCACATGGCTGTCGTTGAGCATCTTGACATACTCTGCAAACGGCACCGACTCGGCCACGCTGACCTGGCAGCGACCGGGGTAGTCGGCCTCCACGCGGCGCAGAGCCCTGAGCATAATATCGGTGCCCTTGTAGGCGGAGCGGGCCTTCTGCACTCCGACGAAGAATTTCACCACGCCATCGTCGGCCTTGCGCAGCTTCTGGCGGCTCTCGTCAACGACAATAGGGAATGGTATAAACGTCAGTTTTTCAGAAAAATAGGGATTGTAGCTCGCGTAATACTCGTAGAGTCCGGCAATGATGCCGTCGCAGTCGTTGGCTATGCGGTCGTTGAGCATTCCCTTGGCACCGCGCAGCCAGTCGGCAATCATCAGGTCGTTGTCGGCATTGTGGCGCAGCTCGGAGCCGGTGTTGAAATCGCTGTAGCGGAAAGTGCGGCAGTCCATGCCGGCCTTGACCCAGTATTTGTCGATGCCGAAGGCGCCCATGAAGACCTTGCCGTTGTTACGGCGCAGGCGGCGATAGAAAGGCATGATGCGCTCGGCCTTGAGGTCGAGGAACACGGGGTTGATGAGCTGCACAACGTCGTAGCCACGGAGCCGGGGCCACACCTGGGCGAGCCTTATCAGATATTTCACTCCGCTGATGAAGCTCCGGCCATGGCGCACAATGGATATGTCGCGGGGGTAGTCCTTCCAGCGGTCGCCGTCGGACACCACCGTGACCTCGTGACCCAGGGCGCGCAGCCCCTCGGCCAGAGTCCAGTGTACATTGCTATATTCTCCTACCAGCAGAATTTTCATAATGCGAAGTTAAGCATTTCGCCTTGGCTAACGGGCAGAAATGGTAAAGAAATTGCTTTTTACCCTCTGAAAAGCAAACGTTATTATATTTCATCGATATCTTTTATCTCTTTTGTCTTTCATCTGTTCTATATTCTTTATTCTCTTTTCTCTATTATCTATTTTAAGCACGGGCAGACGGAAAATAAGTGCGTGTTCCCTAATTCTAAAGCCGAGCTCCTGAGAATTAATCGCGCTCTCCTGAAATTTTAGTGCGTAGAGGCGTCATTTTCTTAGCTAAGAAAACTTCTTTTCTTAGCTAAGAAAAAGGCTGTTCTTAACTAAGAAAAAGTTTTTTCTTAACTAAGAAAATTTCGGCTCCTTGTGTTAAGATTATATCTTCACTGGGAAAAGTCTCGGCTCAACGCAAATTGATTTCGGCTCCTCGCGTTAAGATTTCGGCTCCTCGCGTTAAGATTTCGGCTCCTCGCGTTAAGATTTCGGCTCTTAGTATATAAATCTACCGCTAAGATTGCCGGGAGTCGGCTCCTCTTCTAAGATAGAGGAGGTGGCGCGAAGCGACGGGGACGTATGAGAGTAACTTCAAAAAAATGGAGGGCGTATGATAGTAACTTCAATTGGCAACGTATGAGATTAACTTCCCAGTGATGCAGTGGGGCAAAAAGAACGGCTGCCGACATTGTGCCGACAGCCGTAGGTTATTCCCTTTCGGGCGCGCTGATATGTTTAACTTATTTGTTCAGCGATTGAAGCAAGTTCATCAGCTGCTCTTTGTCTGCTTTGATATTTGCGGACAGCACGACTCCGTCCTCATCATCTGCCACAACAAAGGCAATGGTGCTGCGCGTTTCTCCATATTGGATATAGATTCTCACCTTGTCGGTGCCGTCGTTAACATTGACTAGAGTTTCGAAGGCGTTGTTATTGCAGATGTCGTTGGCCTGGGTGAACAGTTTGTCGATTGATTTCTTCTTGCTGGTAATCAGAATTATGATATCCTTCGGGTCGAAAGTGTCAATCAATTCACGGCTGTTGCCGATGTTGATGTTTTTTACCTTGATTCCCTCATCGGGGATTGAGTCGAACTGCAGGCACTGCACGTCTTTTATCTTGGCCAGTTTGGCAAAGGGATTCTCGGCCTTGATGCCGGTGAGGCACAGGGTCAGTGCCACGAGAATGAGTGATAGTTTGAGTTTTATAGTTTGTGTTGGTGTTACTTTGTTCTTTTGTGTGGGTGTTTTAGTTTTCTTTGATGAGCCTTGCGAGATCGTCGGCGCTGATTTTGGCGGAGAGGGAGACGACGCCGGTTTCACCGTCATCCTCTTTGCCGACAATCATAAGGCTGATGCGCTTGCCTTTTTGCTTTACATAGATGTCGGCATGTTCGCCCTCCTCACTGGCTTTCAGGGCGAGCTCGTAGCCGTTGTCCTTGGCAATGCGGCGTGCCTCCTTGTAGAGTTTGTCGGCAGCCTGCTCGTTGTCGGTGCTATAGACATATAGGTCGCGCAGACTCTTGACGTTGATGCTGTCCAGCTCTTTGGTTAAATCGCTTTTGCCAGAGCCGACCAGAGCCATCACCCAGTTGGGCAGATGGAAGTGCTGCACCTCATCTATGTGCCCCAGCGCCTTGACGGGGTGGGAGCGAAGGCTGCAGCTGTTGAGCAGCGTTGCGGCCACGAGGGCCAAGAGTAGAGTCTTGGGTTTCATGTAACGATGGATTTATAAAGGTGCTGCTATAAATTCACGTGTAAATTAATTGGTTGGGGCAAAAAGGTCATGGCCTGAAGGTAGCCCTATTCCACCGCTCTCATAATACGGTACACATAGTGCATTCAGTTGTCCATATTTGTTGACCTGTTTTCCTTTCAGCACAACACCCTCTATGTATTTTTCCCGTCCTTCTTTAAGCGGCACAGTCTGATCGAAAACGGTATTTTTAAACAAACTGTGAACATTATATATAAGTGGACCACGCTGCCATGCAATCATTTTGGGGCGTTCCACGTCGCTAATCTGCAATATAGGATTTGGCATCTTTACTGTCAGAACGTCATCCTTGCTCCAATGTCGTTTAATTACAGCATATCCGTCTTTGTATTCAGGCGTAAATTCCTGATTATTCAGAACGAAACTTGGCGCTTTATTAATAGCCTTAGCTTTGAAACGCGGCAGAATTACATCCTGTCCGTTAACCCAAAACGGAACGCGGATGTGCAGGGTCATGTCAAATTCTTTATTGTCTGTTGCCTTTCCATTCGCAAAACTAATGGTTGTCTCGTTCTCCCATGGGCTGTTGTTCTCCACTTGCATTCGCAAATCAATGGAATCGTTGCTTATATTTACATTGCTATGCATAAACATATTGACATAGACATCGCTATTGCTTACGCCATAAGCCATACTTCCTACATTATATATTAAAGAGTTTAACTCTGTATCTGGTGTGTTCCACGCTCTGTCAAAAATATAGAGATGCAGTATATGATTAGCCAGCAATTTCTCTGCCATATCAAAATATCGTGATTCACCTGTCAGCATGGCAAGCTCCAGATTTTCACGCAACATTGGCATTAAAATTTTTATAACGGTACTGGTCTTATTATCAAAATCATTGGGCCAACACATTCCAGTGAAGTCTTGCTTCGGCAGCATGGCCTCCCATGCTGCAATGCGGTTCGCCGTCGGTATTTGTGTTCTAATTTCTTGCCATGGCCATTGTTTTGTGGCTGTTGATGTAACGCTGTCGGCCTTTTTTTGCCATCTGCTCCAGAAATCATCACGGAGTTCTACGTCCTTTGAATCAACCAATCGAAATACTGTCGGCATTTTTTGCACACTGGTTATAGGGGGTGTTTCCTCGGAGGGTGAGTTCGATGATGACTCTGCAGAGTTTCGGCTCATCTTCTCCATGTCCTCATATGTAAAGGTGCCGCTGATGGCAATGACGTTGGTTTCGTTATCCTCGTTGGCAGCTATGAGGACGTAGTTTTCCGCTTTACCTTCCATGAAATAGATGGTCACCTTGGAGCCTTCATCGCTGGCCTTCACCAGAATGTCGAATTTGTGCTTCTTGACAGTTTCGGCTACATCAGCCTTTAGCTTGTCAGATGTCTGCTTGTCTTCGGAGCTGACTATCTGCATGCTATTCAGTTTGTCGGCGATGGCGCTGAGGTCGCGACCGCCGGGGGCTGCAAATTTGTTGGTGCCGACCAGCTTGAGCATTGCCTTGCCCACATAGACGTAAGTGGCTTTTTTGTTGTCTTCATACTTCTCGATGAACTCCATCTGTGCGCTTGCCTGGAGGCAGAAGAGCATCATCACGGCGGCGAGTGCCGATTTCAAATGTTTTGTATTCATAATGGTATGTTTAGGTTGTTTCAATGTTGATTTTCTCTATATATGACAGTCCGCGGTCTAAGTTTTTGCATAGTAAGGCTATGGCTTCCTCGGCTTTGCTTATGGCGAGGTCGGTTTCGCTGATTGCCATCTCGGTGTATGCCTGGGCTTCGTCAACGGTGGGCTCCGCCTGCTCGGTGGGTGCCGTAGCAATTTTGCGCTGCCTATGGTGCACTGGGGCCTTGGCGACCAGCCTTGTCTCCGGCTGAACGGCGGGCTGTGGCTCCACGGTGTCAACAGGCGCGGCAGTGGCAGGCTTTTCCTGAACCGGCTTGGTCTGGGCAATTGCCGGCTGACCGTCCTCACTGCGCGAGAAGAAGAGAGTGGCGGCAACGAGCAGCGCGGCACATGCTGCTGCGATGTAGAGCCATGGGGCGCGGCGGCGGTGGGCAATAGGCTTGACTTTCTTGTCACCTTCGATGCGGGCCATTACTCGGTCTGCAAAGTCGGCCGACAGCCTGGGCTGCGGCTGGCTGTCGCGGTGGCGGCGCAGAGCCTCGCGGAGCATGGGGTCATTGGGGATATTGTTGTTTGCCATGGTGGGGGAGTTTTTATAGGAACTATAGATACTATAGGAACTATAGGAATTTATAGGGAGGAACTATAGGAATTATAGGGAGGAACTATAGGAATTTATAGGGATTTTGCGATTTCTTTGTGTAATCGTTTGCGGATGCGGTAGAGGCGCGTCTGGATGTTTGGCTGCGACTGGCCTGTGATGAGGGCAATGTCCTTGATGGGCTGGTTGTCGTAATAGAAGAGCTCTATCAGCAGGCGGTCGTCGGGAGACAGGCGGTCAATGGCTTGGTTGAGCAGGTCGATTCGCGAGTCGGTGCTATCGTTGTCGCCTTGCGCTGCCGTTATCCAGTCCTCCTCAGAGTCGGGCGGCCCGTCGTCGTCGTCGAGTGAGATGATGGTAGGTCTCTGCTTGCGCAGATGGTTGAGCGACTCATTGTAGGCGATGCTGCGGAGCCATGTCCATAGGGAGGCTTGGGTGTTGCGGTATTCGGCGAGGTGCTGGTAGGCTTTGACAAACACATCTTCTGCTATTTCCTCAGCGTCCATCGGTTGCCTTACTATACGCCCTACGAATGCAAACAGCTTGTCGGAGTACGCTTCCACTATCTGGCGGAATGCTTCGGTGTTGCCGTTGAGTATTTGCTGTATGGCTGCCTGTTCGCTCATTTGGTTTTGTTGCTCTTCACTTATATATACACGCAAATTTCCGAAATATTACACTTCAGGGCAAATTTTTTTATAAAAAAAGAGGAGGGACTGTGCTTTGCAGCCCCTCCTTTCTATATACCTTATTATATATTAATATAGGTTATTCGTCGTCGTCTGATGCCATCTCGGTGAGATTGCGGAGGTCGGCCATGGTGAAGGTGCCATCCATAATTATAAGGTTGAGTTCCTTGCCCTCATTGCCTGTGATGATGAGGTTGGACTTGCCGTCACGCTGCAGGAAATAGATGCCGATGTCAATGTCGTCATCCTTGCCGGTGAGCACGGTTGAATAGTTGTATTTCTTTACGGTCTTGCTCACGTCCTTCATTACTTTGCCGATGGTCTTTTGGTCGTTGATGGTGGCGAGCTTGATATTGTCCACCTTCTTCACCAGTTCGCCCATGTCGTCGATGTCCATGTCGCCTACGGATGGCAGGTCGCCGCCGAGCAGGGTGAGCATCTCTTTGCCGATAGTGATGACTGTTGCCTTGTCATTCTTGGCATATTTGTCGATGAACTCTGTCTGTGCACTGGCCTGCAGGCAGAATACTGCCATGATGGCGAGCAGGATGGTCTTGCGTGTAAGATTTTTCATTTTCTTGCAAAAAAGTGGGGGAGAGGCTCGAATGCGGTCTCTCCCCCGTAATCATTCAATGTGGAGAATAATGTGTTAGCAGAGCTTGCGAGCTCCGTCGCCGATGACTACGTCGATGATGATGGGCTTCTTGCCATACTTGGCGAAGAACTTCTCAACAACGACCTTCTTGAAGTTGGGCACTAGCTCGTCGGCAATGAGGTTGATGGTGCAGCCGCCGAAGCCGCCGCCCATGATGCGTGAGCCGGTTACGCCCTCCTCCTTGGCAATGTCGTTGAGGAAGTCAAGCTCCTCGCATGATACCTCATACTCCTTGCTCAGGCCGTAGTGGGTCTCGTACATCATCTGGCCAACGGTCTCGTAGTCGTCCTTCTGCAGGGCATCGCAGACGGTGAGAACGCGAACAACCTCGCCGATAACGTAGTGAGCGCGGTTGTACTCGGTCTCGGTGATCTCGCCCTTAACCTCGTCAAGCATCTCGTAGGTAGCATCGCGCAGCGACTTAACCTCGGGGTGCTTCTTGCCGATAACCTCAGCCACGTGCTCACACTGCAGGCGGCGCTCGTTGTAGGGTGAGCCCACGAGCTCATGCTTGACGCAGGAGTTAACGAGCACCAGCTGGTAGCCCTTGGGGTTCCAGGGGAAGTACTCATACTCGCCGCTGCGGCAGTCGAGGCGCAGCAGGGCACCCTTCTTGCCGAGGCAGGAGATGGCCTGGTCCATGATGCCGCAGTTAACGCCTACATACTTGTGCTCGGTGCGCTGGCCTACGCGGGCAAGTTCCATGCGGTCAATCTTGTTTTCGCCCCACAGGTCATTGATGGCGAAAGCATAGGTGCTCTCGAGTGCTGCTGAGGATGACATGCCTGCGCCGAGGGGCACATCGCCGGCAAAGGCGGTGTTGAAGCCCTCAACGGGTACTCCGAGGGCCATCATCTCGCGGCAGACGCCGTAGATGTAGCGAGCCCAGGTGGCGGAGGGACCCTTGTCGTCGTCGAGCGAGAACTGTGCGCGATCCTTGAGGTCGATGCTGTAGGCGTCGACGGTGCGGGTGCCGTTGGGCTTAACCTCGGCAATGATGCCCTGGGTTACGGCTCCGGGGAATACAAATCCATTGTTATAGTCGGTGTGCTCACCAATGAGGTTGATGCGGCCGGGGGAGGAGTAAACATTGCCGGTCTCACCGCCGAAATGCTTGATAAATCTTGAGCGAACGTCTTCGATTGTAAGTTTCATGATTATAATGTTTTTTTAATACGATAGTTAGTCTTCTTTCTGCTCCAGTGCCTTCTTTGACGGGCGGCTGCCGATGAGGGCATAGAAGAGGATGTAGGCAGCGCAAGCGATGATTACCCAGTAGCTGGAGATGAATGAGCCGCAGGCGTCGGCAACGGCAGACTCGATGGCGAGCATTACGGCGCAGCCGAATACCATGGTCATGAAGATACCGGAGGCAATGGCGGTGTACTTGCCCAGTCCCTCAACAGCGAGGTTGAAGATAGCGCCCCACATGACGGAGGTGCAGAGACCCACGAGGATTAGGGCGAAGATGCCAACGGGCACGGGCTGCCAAACGAGGCTCAGGTTAGCCCAGTCAACGCCGGGGATGTTAACCATGCTGGTCTCGGGAGCGAAGTAGCCGAAGAGCATCAGGCCGATGCAGAGCAGCGACACTGTGGTGATGAGTGCGCGGCTGCTGACCTTGCCACCGATGGAGGCGCCAACCAGACGGCCGATGAGCATCATAAACCAGTAAACGGCAACAATCAGGCCCACGATGGCGGCATCCATGCCCAGGCCTGGAGTGGCTGCGGTGGGAGAGGTGGTGAGGTACTGCTGCACAGCGTTGGGCACACCAACCTCCACGCCCATGTAGAGGAAGATAGCCAGTGCGCCGAGCACGAAGTGGCGATACTTGCAGGCGCCCTTGATGAGAGCCATCTGGCCCTGCTGCTTCTCCTGCTCAGGCTCCTGAATCTTGGTGAGGGCAATGATGATGAATGCCACGGCGAAGATTGCGAGGGCAATCATCAGCGCGGGAGTGGCGTCGGAGATCTTTGCTTTGGTGGCGTCGCCGATGAGGGCGCCCATCAGGATGTAGCAGCATACGGCAGCTGTAGAGTTGAACACACCGCCAAGCTGGATGAGCTGGTTGCCTTTCTTGCCGCCACCGCCGAGGATGTTGAGCATGGGGTTGACAACGCAGTTGAGGATACACATGCAGAAGCCAGCGATGAAGGCACCGATGAGGTAAACGGTGAATACGCCGCCGAGGTTGCTCTCAACGTCCATCTTGCCGCTGAGCCACTGGATGAGGATGCCGGCCATGCCGACAACGAGGCCGATGAGGGCGGTCTTCTTGTAGCCAAACTTGTTGATAAGCATACCGGCAGGGATACCCATCACGAGGTATGCCACGAAGTTGCCGTAGTTACCAATCTGTGCGAGAACGTTGGAAATCTCGCCCTGACTCTTGATGATGGTTGCCATCGGGGTGCAGAGGTTGGTCACGAAGGCAATCATTGCGAACAGCGCAATCATAATACCGATGGCTGCCCATTGCTTTTTTTGATTACTCATTTTGTTTTAGGTTTTTAGTTGGTTGTTATTTGTTGGAGATTGTTGTCAGTTTATCGTTGCTACAGCCACTTACCTGTCGGTGCCGAACTTGTAGATAGTCTTCTGGGTGTAGAGTTGTCCGGGGCGCAGCAGTACGCTGGGGAAGTGGGCCTTGTTGGGGCTGTCGGGGAAGTGCTGTGCCTCAAAGCAGAGGGCGGAGTGCTTGCCGAAGGTGGCTCCGTGGCTGCCGGGGAATCCGTCGGCCCAGTTGTCGGAGTAGAACTGTATGCCGGGCTCGGTGGTGTAGACCTCCATGGTGCGACCGTACTTGGGCTCGACGATGCGTGCGGCAAAGCTCAGTTCGCCGGCCTCATCCTTTTTGAGCACGAAGCAGTGGTCGTAGCCGGTGCCATTCTTGATTTGCTCATTGTCGGCATTGATGTCGCGGCCCACGGGCTTGGGGGTGGTGAAGTCGAAGGGGGTGTCCTTCACCTTGAGCACCTCGCCGGTGGGAATGGATGTCTCGTCGATGGGCAGGTAGAAGTCGGCATTTATTTCCACTATCTGGTCCAGTGCCTCGGGGGTGGGGTTGCCCAGTCCCTGCAGGCTGAAGAATCCGTGGCTGGTCATGTTGACTACGGTCTTCTTGTTGGTCTTGCCGCTGTAGTCAATCACCAGTTCGTCGTCGTCGGTCCAGGTGTAGCGTACCGCCATGCTCAGCTCGCCGGGGAATCCCTCCTCGTAATAGGCCGACACATAGCGCAGCACGAGGGTCTGCTCATTGATCTGCTCTGCGTCCCATACTCTGGCATGGAAGCCGGTGGGGCCGCCGTGCAGGTGGTTGGGACCATTGTTGACGGCCAGCTTATACTCCTTGCCGTTGAGGTGGAACTTGCCCTTGGCAATGCGGTTGCCGTAGCGGCCGATGAGGGTGCTGAGGAACGGCTCGGGGCTGTTGATCAGGCTGTCGATGTTGTCGTGGCCCTGGATGACGTTGGCAATGTTGCCGTCGCGGTCGGGCACCATAATAGAAACGATGGCACCACCATAGTTGGTGATGCCTACCTCATTGCCGGCGGCATTCTTGAGGATGTAGAGACCAACCTCCTTGCCGGCAACTATCTTCTGAAAATCCGCGGCCTTGAGACCGCTTAAATTGTTTGTGATAGTATCCATCTTGCTTGAAGTTTGAAATATTTCCTTTGCAAATATAATTATTTGACTTGGAAATGCAAACTTTTGGTTGCAAAAAAAGTAATAAATGGATACTTTTAACTTTTATTTGTCCTTAAAAAAGAGAAAACTAAGCAAATCGGCAACCACATAGCTGCTGCCGCCTACGTACACAAAGTCATCTGCCTCGGCATCGCTCAGGGCTGCGTTGTATGCCTTGCTTACGGTTGGGTAGGAGTGCCCCGACAGGCCGCAGAGGGCAGCCTTTTGTCGCATGTCGTCGGCGCTGAGGGCTCGCTTTACGCTGGCCTGGGTGAAGTAGTAGACGGCATTTTTGGGCAGCATGGCGAGAATGGTTGTCACGTCCTTGTCGCTGACCATGCCGAACACGATGCGCATGGTGTGGCATGGCTGTGCCTCCAGCTGGTGCACGATATAGGCAAATCCGCCCTCGTTATGCCCGGTGTCGCAAATCACCGTGGGGGAGGTGGAGAGGCGCTGCCAGCGTCCCATCAGCCCCGTCAGTTCGCAAACCTGGGCAAAGCCCCGCCGAACATCGGGCTCCTCAAAGTGCAAGCCGGCCTGGCGAAGTGCTGTCAGCGCATGGAGAACGGTGTTGGTGTTTTTTTCTTGACAGTAGCCGCACAGCTCGCCTCTCAGCTCGCTCATCGTGCGCGTAGTATATAATAATGTTGCATGAGCGTAGTCTTGCTCAAGGGAGAGGATTTCGCCGCTGTCTTCCGCAAAGACTATCGGTGCGTTAACTTCCTCTGCCTTAGTAAGAAAGACAGGCTTTGTTTCAGCGTTGGTTTCGCCGACAATCACGGGCACTCCGGCCTTGATTATGCCGGCCTTCTCAGCGGCAATGGCTGCCAGGGTGTGACCGAGGAATTGGGTGTGGTCGAAGCTGATGTTTGTTATGACGGAGAGGATGGGGGTGATGATGTTGGTGCAGTCCAGCCTGCCGCCCAAGCCAACCTCGATGACGGCAATGTCGACGCGCTGCTCCTCGAAATACTTGAAGGCCATGGCCGTGGTAACCTCAAAGAACGATGGCTGCAGGGGCTCGAAGAATGGGCGCTGCTCTGCCACGAATCTCACCACATAGTCCTCGCTTATCATCTGTCCGTTGACGCGGATACGCTCGCGGAAATCCACCAGGTGGGGTGATGTGTAGAGTCCCACCTTGTAGCCTGCGCTCTGCAGTATGGCTGCTATGGTGTGGGAGCAGGAGCCCTTGCCGTTGGTGCCTGCCACATGGATAGTCCTGTAGCTGCGGTGGGGATGGCCCAGATGCTCGTCGAGGACCAGGGTGTTGGCCAGCCCCTCCTTATAACCTTGTGCGCCGACGTTCTGAAACATCGGCACACAGTCGTAGAGATATTGTATGGTCTCTCTGTAGTTCACGGTCTAATCGTAGATATTCTTGTATTTCTCAAAAATCTTCTTGCGCAGCGACTCGGTGGGCTTGAAATTGCTGCTTCCCTTTATGCTCTCGATGGCCTGCTTCTCGCTGCTGGAGAGTTTCTCGGGGATATAGACGCTGATTTTCACCACTATGTCGCCAACTCCGTAGCCGTAGCCGCTGACGGCGGGCAGGCCCTTGCCGCGCAGGCGCAGCACCTTGCCCGGCTGGGTGCCCGGCTCTATCTTGATGCGTGCCTTGTGGCCGTTGATGAGCGGCACCTCCACGGTGTCGCCGAGTATGGCCTGGTCAACGGAGATGAGCAGGTTGTAGATAAGGTCTTGCTCTGAGCGGATGAATGTGTCGCTGGGCTCCTCTGCAATAATCACCTGGATGTCGCCGGCCACGCCGTTGTGGGGAGCGGCGTTGCCCTTGCCCTGGCAGTTGACCACCATGCCGTCGGCCACGCCGGCGGGGATGTTGATTTCCACCACCTCTTCGCCCTGCACGGTGCCATGACCGGCGCAGTGCTTACATTTATTCTTGATGACGGTGCCTTCGCCGTGGCAGACGGGACACTCCTGCTGCATCTGCACCATGCCGAACATTGATTGCTGCGTCTTGGTCACTACGCCGGTGCCGTGGCAGTGGGAGCAGGTCTCGGGCTGTGCGCCGTCGGCAGCGCCGCTGCCGTGGCAGTCGGGACAAACCACCTGCTTCTTGACCTTAATCTTCTTGGTGACGCCTGTGGCAATCTCCTCCAGGCTGAGACGGATGCGCACCCTGAGGTCGGCGCCCTTATAGACGCGCTGTCCCCTCTGGCTGCCTCCGCCGAAGCCTCCGAAACCGCTGAAGCCGCCAAAGCCGCCTCTGCCGCCGAAGATGTCGCCAAACATGCTGAAGATGTCGTTGAGGTCCATACCTCCGGCGCTGTACGCACCGCCGCCGCCCATGCCGTTGAGGCCCTCGTGGCCGAAGCGGTCATACATCTCACGCTTCTTGGGGTCGCGCAGCACGTCGTAGGCCTCGGCAGCCTCCTTGAACTTTTCCTCAGCCTCCTTGTCGCCGGGGTTGCGGTCGGGGTGATATTTCAGCGCAACTTTCTTGTACGCCTTCTTGAGGTCGTCGTCGTTGACGTCCTTGCTTACGCCTAATATCTCGTAGTAATCTCTCTTGGTTGCCATGTCATTTACATTAAACAATAACCGTTAACCGTTTTTTATCAGTTCGGCTTCGCCGACCAGTGTCCACCGCCGGACTTGGCTAATTCTCAATTCTCAATTTTCAATTCTCAATTCTTAATTTCCCTATTGCCCGACGGCGACTTTGGCGAAGCGGATAACCTGCTCATTGAGCATGTAGCCGTTCTGCACACAGTCTATCACCTTGCCCTTCTGGTCGTCGGCGGACGGCACGAAGGCAACGGCCTCATGGAAGTCGGTGCTGAAATCCTCGCCCACCACATCCATCTTCTTCAGGCCGAGGCCCTCGAGGGTCTTGGTAAACTTCTGGAAAACGAGCTGCAGGCCTTCCTTTAGGGCCTCCACGTCGTCAGCCTTGGCAATGTTCTGCTCGGCGCGCTCCAGATCGTCGGCCACGGGCAGCAGAGCCTCCATCACCTTGCGTCCGCCGTTGAGGATGAGGTCAGCCTTCTCCTTGATGGTGCGCTTGCGGTAGTTCTCAAACTCTGCCACCTTGTAGAGCATGGCGTTCTTCAGCTCAGCCACCTCCTGCTCAAGGGCAGCCACCTGCTCCTCGGGAGTCAGCGGTTGCTTGCCGTCGGCATCGCCGTTGTCGGCGGGAGCCTCGGCGGCTTCGTTCAGCTCGGCGGCATTGATGTTCTTCTCTTCGTCTGCCAGCGCCTGACTGGCTTCCTGTGCTTTCTGCTTGTTCTTATTTTTGCTCATGATTTGTTGTTTTTTTTCGCTGGGATGATATGCAAAAACCGTACCAAACGCAGCGTTGGCACGGTCTTTCTTTACTCGAAGGTGAATGGCAGCAGGCATGAGGCCGAGGGAATGACTATCGCCTCGTCGCCGTCCACCAGCAGCACCTTGAGGGGCGTCTGCTGTCGGTGCTCCGTTTCGGCCAGTGCCTGGCGGCACAGTCCGCAGGGGTAGGGTGGGCGGTGCGTGGAGGTAGTGTCGCCACGGTGCTGCTCATGCGCGGCGGCCACGGCAATGGCTTCCACGGCCATTTGCGGATAGTTGGCCTGTGCATAGTTGAGGGCGGTTCGCTCTGCGCACGTGCCGCACGGGTAGGAGGCGTTTTCCTGATTAGCGCCGGCCATCACGGTGCCGTCAGCCAGTCTCAGTGCCGCGCCTACATTATAATTAGAATAGGGGGCATAGCTGCCTCCGGTGGCAATTGCGGCTCTGCGGCATAGCTCGCGGTCGGGCTCGCTCAGCTCGGCCACCGGCATCCTCTGGTATTCAAAACTAAATGTGCTCATCTTGTCATTTTGATTGTCAGAGTGCAAAAGTAGTAATTTTTTGGGAATAATATACCCGTTATCCCCGGAATAGTCCAATGCAACCTGCATGGCGGCTTAATTAAGCCTACCCTGCATGACTTGGTTGGGAATTAGGAATTAGAAATTAGGAATTAGAAATACCGCAGGCATCGCGAGAAGTTGCTCTCGAGCAATGTTCTCTTTATGAGAAGTCGCTCTCGAGTAATGTTCTTTTTACGAGAAGTTGCTCTCGAGCAATGTTCTCTTTCTGAGAAGTTGCTCTTGAGCAATGTTCTCTTTATGAGAAGTCGCTCTCGAGTAATGTTCTCTTTATGATTTGAAATTTATGCCAAGTCCGGAGGACCGCTAACCGCCGTGCCGCGCGGCAACCTCATCGCGAAGATGTTTTTTTAATCGCGTCGAAACGAAATCTAATCGCGCCGAAGTCAAATCTAATCGCGCAGAAACTGACTATCTCTGTGTGATTAAATATTCTTCTCACCAAATACAACCTTTTTTTTAGTGGTTGTTTTGGTTGTTTTGGTTTGTTTCAATACAACTAAATACAACCAAATACAACCAAAACAACCATAACAACCAGTAGTATTTTTAGAAAAATCATTTTTCCCGCAATTAAAAATGCTATTTTGTTGATTGATAGATAGATAACTTTAGTTCAAATTATATATTATATATATTTATATATATAATATATAATTCTATAAGATAGGTTTATCAAAAAAAAGTAATACAACCTTTTTTTTAGTGGTTGTTTTGGTTGTTTTGGTTGTATTACTCAGCTACAGTGGGGTGGAATGTTGCGTTGTCAATCTTGAAAAGAGGAATTACCTAATCGATATCATCTTTATCAAGAATCTTATCTAATTCTTCTTCGTTTTCCATAGGCTGTAGCAAGCCTTCCAATTTATCTTCATCCATATTATTGTTCTTTGTTGTGATAGTGTCAGTCGCTTTGCCTTCCTTAGGAGTGATGAGCGACTGCATGAAGGTGGTGGTGCTTCCCAGCTGTTGACCAAGTATAAAAAAGAAAGCCTGTTTTCTTTGCTATGTGCTCTTTTTTTCGTAACTTTGCGGAAAAGTTATACAACTATGAAATCTAACAGCAAAATATTGATTTTGGCTTCTGTCGTGGTTCTCGGCGCCGTCTGCATTCGCGCCGACTACTCCCCCCTGATGGAGGGCTATGCCATGAGCACCAACGCCAAGGCTCCCAAGGGCAATGAGTGGAACAACCCCGCCGTGCTGGGCCTTAACAAGGAGATGCCGCGGTCGTGGTTCTTCTCCTTCGACACCCGTGACAATGCCCGCAAGGTGCTGCCCGAGAACTCTGTCTATTGGAAGAGCCTGGACGGCATGTGGAAGTTTCATTTCTCCAAGTCGCCCGACGAGAGGCCGCAGAAGTTCTATCGCACCGATTTTGACGTCAGCGGCTGGGACGATATCGCCGTGCCCGGCAACTGGAGCGTGCAAGGTATCAGCAAGCAGGACGGCAGCCGCCGCTACGGCAGCCCCATCTATGTCAACCAGCTCACCGTTTTCCACACTGAGCGCACCGTGGGCGACTGGCGCAAGGGGGTGATGCGCGACAATCCCTCCAGCTATACTACCCATGACTATCCCAACGAGGTGGGCAGCTACAGGCGCTCCTTCATGGTGCCCGAGGAGTGGGACGGCCGGGAGATATACATCAGCTTCGACGGCGTTGACTCCTTCTTCTATCTCTGGATTAACGGCCAGTATGTGGGCTTCAGCAAGAACTCCCGCAATGCAGCCCGCTTTAATATCACCCGCCATGTCAAGAAGGGGCGCAACGAGGTGGCCGTGGAGGTCTATCGCCTCAGCGACGGCTCATTCCTGGAGGCTCAGGACATGTTTCGCCTGCCGGGCATATTCCGCACCGTGGCTATCTACAGTCAGCCCAAGGTGCAGGTGAACGATATCATTGTAGTGCCAGACCTTGACTCCGACTATCGCAACGGCATGCTCAACATCACGGCCACCGTGCGCAATCATACCGGGCGCAAGGCCGACGAATACCGCCTGCGCTACTGGCTCTATGCCAACAACCTCTACCAGGACGACAACACCCTGGTGAGCACCACGGAGAGTGTCGTGTTTAACGTGAGCAAGGAGAGTGACCTCCAGTCGCAGACAGCCATCTACGTGGCCAACCCAAAGAAGTGGTCAGCCGAGGAGCCCAACCGCTACACCCTGGTGGCCGAGCTGGTGGACAAGAAGGACCAGGTGGTGGAGACCGTGTCAACCATAGTGGGATTCCGCAAGGTGGAGATCAAGGACACCCCTGCCGAGCAGGATGAGTTTGGCAAGGCCGGGCGCTACTATTACATCAACGGCCGTACGGTTAAGCTGAAGGGCGTCAACCGCCACGAGACCAACCCCTCGCTGGGCCACGCCATCACGCGCGACCAGATGGAGAAGGAGGTGATGCTCATGAAGCAGGCCAACATCAATCATGTGCGCAACTCCCATTACCCCGATGCTCCCTACTGGTACTGGCTATGCAACAAGTACGGCATCTACCTTGAGGACGAGGCCAACATCGAGAGCCATGAGTATGGCTACGGCCCCGAGAGCCTCTCTCACCCTGAGGAGTGGAGGCCGGCTCACGTGGCAAGGGTGATGGAGATGGCACATAGCAACGTCAACAATCCCTCTATAGTGATATGGAGCCTGGGCAACGAGGCAGGGCCGGGCCACAACTTCAAGGCTGCCTACGACAGTTTGAAACTGTTCGACAAGAGCCGCCCCGTGCAGTATGAGCGCAACAACGACATAGTGGACATGGGCTCCAACCAGTATCCCTCCGTGGGGTGGACACAGGATATTGCCAGTGGCAACAAGGGCTACAAATATCCTTATCATATCTCCGAGTACGCCCACTCCATGGGTAACGCCGTGGGCAACCTGGCCGATATATGGGCAGCAGTAGAGAGCAGCAGCTTCATCTGCGGCGGAGCTATCTGGGACTGGGCGGATCAGGGCATCTGGAACTATACCGCCGACGGCCAGCGCTACATGGGCTACGGCGGTGATTTCGGCGACTCGCCCAATGACGGTCAGTTTGTGATGAACGGCATAATGTTTGGCGACTTGGAGCCTAAGCCCCAGTATAATGAGGTGAAGAAGGTCTACCAGAACATCTCCGCTAAGATGGAGGATGTGGAGACTGGCGAGATAGAGATCTTCAACAAAAGCTACTTTACCGACCTCACCCAGTATCTGGGCGAGTGGAGCCTCTGGAAGAATGGCAACCAGGTCAATGTGGGCGAGATAAACCTCGACGGACTCACCCCGCGCACAGTGAAGAAGATGCAGCTGCCCTATGAATATGAGGAGCTTGACCCCGAGGGCGAATATTTTGTCAAGCTGCAGTTTATCCTCAAGCACGCCACGCCCTGGGCCGACGCAGGCTATGTGCAGGCCGAGGAGCAGTTCCCCATCAAGACGGCAGAGAAGCCCGTGCTGGCCGCCGACAATCCAAATCTGAGCACCCTGGCAGCCGACTCCACTGACAGCCAGATCAGTATCAAGGGGCAGAACTTCAGCATGGCGTTCAACATGGCTGACGGCTCCATCAGCAGCCTTAAGTACGACGGCGCCGATGTGATTACCCCCAACTGCGGACCGCGCCTCAATGCCTTCCGCGCCTTTACCAACAACGACAACTGGTTCTACTCCAAGTGGTTTGCCAATGGACTTCACAACCTGCGCCATCAAGCCCTGGCCCATGACTGCCAGACTAATGCCGACGGGTCGATGACCATAGCCTTCACTATCAGGAGTCAGGCTCCCAATGCTGCGCGACAGGTGGGCGGCACCGACATGAATCGCTACGGTCCCTACCAGAGCAGGGTAGAGGAACTGACCGACCGTCCCTTCGGTGAGAGCGATTTCCACTTTACCACCCGCCAGCTCTACACTGTCCATCGCGACGGCTCAGTCGAGCTGCAGGCGAGCATATTGAGCAGCGACCCCAACCTCGTACTGCCGCGCCTGGGATACCAGATGCAGCTGCCCAGCAGCCTCTCGCGCCTGGAGTACTATGGCCGTGGCCCGGTGGGCAACTACAACGACCGCCGCACCGGTTCATTCATTGAGCGCTATGCGAGCACTGTACGCCAGCAGGTGGAGCACTTCCCCAAACCGCAGGAGATGGCTAACCATGAGGAGACCAGATGGTGCGCACTCACCAATCCCCAGGGCGAGGGAGTGCTCTTCGTAGCCGATGGCCAGATGAGTATGCAGGCCCTGCCTTATTCTGCCATTGACATGACCAAGGCGGCTCATTCCTACGAGCTGGTCAGGGGCAACTCCACCTATCTCAACCTCGATCTCGGTGTGACCGGACTGGGTGGCACAAGCTGCGGACAGGCTCCGCCATTTGAAAAAGACCGCGTGATGGGCCAGTCGCACACTTTCGGTTTCATCATACGCCCCATCAATGACTCCGGCAACCGCAATCTGCTGACCAACGTAAGGCCTGCTACCCCGGGTCCAGTGAAGATAGAGCGCAGCGCCAACGGTATGGTGACCATCAGCGCCAGCAATGCCGACTCCATCGTCTATACCATCGACGGTGGCAAGGTACAGGGCTACACAGAGCCCATTCCCTTTAAGCAGGGAGGCATCATCACTGCATGGCCTATGGGCAACAGGATGTCTGCCACTACCATGCAGTTTGAGAAGATAAGCACCATCCAAATCAAGACCATCTTTGCCAGCAGCGAGGAGAACAAGGCTGAGGATACACCTGCCGCCAACCTTACCGACGGCGACCCCTCAACATTCTGGCACACCATGTACTCCGTAACGATGGCCGGCTTCCCGCATTGGGTGGACTTCGACTGCATGGAGGTCAAGAGCCTTACCGGCTTTAGCTACCTGCCGCGGCAGGACAGCCCCAACGGCAACATCAAGGACTATGAAATCCTGGTGAGCACCGACGGCACCAACTGGAGCGAGCCGGTGAGCAAGGGCAGTTTTGCCAACAATCAGAATATAAAGAAGGTAATGTTTGAGCAGCCTGTCAAGGCACGCTATCTGCGCTTCCGCGCCCTCTCCAACCAGGCCGGCAATGACTATGCCACTGGAGCCGAGTTTAAGATTATGGCAGAGTAGGTTTATATATATAGTCACCTTTTTGTGCTAAAAATCATTAAAGCGTTTGCCACATTGGAATAAAAGACTTAACTTTGCGCCCGATTATTATGGATAATTGTATTTTGACAGCAGGTATTCGCATGGCAAAGATCAGAGATATACTCCTCATGGCGGTGGTTGCACTCACCCTTTTGTGCTCGTGTCATAGCCTCAGCAAGGTGCTTAAGAGCAGCGACCGCGACTACAAGCTGGAGGTGGCCAAGCAGTACTATGCTATGGGAAAATACAATGATTGCTATCTTCTGCTGGACAATGTACTGCCTGCGCTGAGGGGTACCAAGGCTGGCGACGAAGCCTTGTTTATGGCAGGAATGTGCAAGTTTAACACCCGCGACTACGATAGTGCTGCAGAGCTGTTCAAGCGCTACTACGGCAAGTCGTATCGCAACGGCGACCACGTGGATGAGGCACGCTATTATTCTGCCTGTTCCTATTATGAGTCAACATATCCCGTGAGGCTTGACCAAAGCGCCACCTATGAGGCTATCAAGGAGATTCAGTCTGCCATGGAGAGCAATCCCGACAGCAAGTACTATGCCTCCCTCCAGGATATGCTCTTTAAGATGCAGGACCGCTTGGTGGAGAAGGAATACCTTGCAGCCAAGCTCTACTATGACCTCGGCGATTATTTCCTCAACTGCCTGATGGGTGGCAGTAATTATGAGGCCTGCGTAGTTACTGCGCAGAATGCTATTAACGACTATCCCTACTCAGTGCGCAAGGAGGACTTTGCCATACTGATACTTCGGGCTAAATATCACCTGGCGGAGAGCAGCGTGGAAAGCAAGAAATATGAACGATACAATGATACCGTTGATGAGTATTATGGCTTTGTCAATGAGTATCCACAGTCTAAGTTCCTCAAAGAGGCAAAAAGCATTTTCGACAAGTCGGAGAAAGAATTGAATAGCAAACGGCTTAAGCAATATGCCACCGAGGAAGATGACGTTTGACACTTAAACATTCAACCTCGCTGCCACGCTTGCAACAACCTGACTTGCAAGGTTTACACAGGCTTTGCTGCAGCAAATGCAAGTTCTCGCGACACACTGCGATATTCAATCAAGCATTCACCTTCACATTAGATATTCAATCATTCACATTATATTATTACCAAAATGAACTACAAAAAGACTAATGCCCCCGTCACTACCAGAACGCGTAATCTTATGGACTTTGCCGAGCCTACAGGCAATATCTACGAAAGTGTAGTGATAATGGGCAAGCGCGCCAATCAGATTGCTTCTGACATAAAGACTGACCTCAATCAGAAGCTTAAGGAGTTTGGTGGCAAAAACGATTCTCTGGAAGAGGAGTTCGACAATCGTGAGCAGACAGAAATCTCACGCTACTATGAGCGTATGCCTAAGCCGAGCCTTATAGCAGAGCAGGAGATGCTGGAAAACCAGATATATTTCCGTAATCCCCGCGAAGAGAAGAAATTTAAGTAAAGCAATGATTCAGAGAATTCAAACCATCCATCTGCTGCTGTCGGTAGTAGTCGGCATAATCGCGCAGATACTCAACTTTAAAGCATCACCCGAAAGCGTAACAGTTGTCGCCTTCGCAGGTGTAGAGTCTGTCAGATACATCTATATTGCCCTCATCGGCATTGGCGTGCTGCTGGCGCTGTGGAGCATATTTCTTTACAAGAACAGGATGTTCCAGCTCAAGGTTGTCAGGTTCAGCACCATTGCTTATGCATTGGGCTTAATCACTCTTGTCACCAGTGCTGTCGTAAATCACAAGACTGACGCCTCTTGGCTTGACTTTGCATCCCTGTTGCCGGTGGCTTGCATCATATTCAATCTGCTTGCCTGTCGCCGCATCCGTTTTGACGAACGTCTGGTCCGCTCAGCCGACAGGTTGAGATAAGAGGCTCTTGGATGCTGCAGGCATTATGGGCTGGAGTAGCTCTGTCGCAAAAAGCACCGGGGTGTGAAACGCGTAGGGGAGAGCGAAGTGGCAGCTCACGAAACTAAAATGTTCGCGCAATTTTTCGCTCGATTTCTCGAACTTTTTAACCTGTAACTTACATGTCCCTCAACAAAGCAATGCTCATTGGCAACGTAGGTCGCGACCCAGAAGTGCGCTACGTGGACTCCGATCGCCCTGTTGCCACCTTTTCGTTAGCTACCAGCGAACCGGCTTACACATTGCCAAATGGTACGCAGGTGGCAGAGCGAACGGACTGGCATAGCATTATCGTTTGGGGCAGACTCGCCAAATTGGTGGAGCAGTATGTAAGGAAAGGCAACAAACTCTTCATTGAGGGTAGTATCCATACCCGCTCTTATGAAGACAATAACAGTATTCGCCGTAACGTAACGGAAATTTGGGCTGACAAGATTGAGTTTTGCTCGGTGGCTCCGTCAGCAGAAAACAAGCAATGAAATGACCGAATTGCCTAGCATCGGAAATACTAAACTTTATGTGAGCCAAATCATTGATAACCTCAGTGATTTGGCCCATTTCTTTGGTGGCGATACTGAGACAATCGTCAACTATGCGCAGCGTTATTTCAAGTCCGCTCACCGTCAGTATGAGTGGCTCACTGTTCGCGCCATGCTACGCCAGGTCATGGGTACCAATGCCGGTATATGCTACGATGACAGTGGCAAGCCGCAGCTGACAGGATTGCTGTCTGACTCCCATTTCTCCAACATTAGCATTTCCCACAGCAAGACTCATGCAGCCCTGCTCCTGGCAGATCATGCCGGTGTAGGTGTGGATATAGAGTTGGTGTCTCCGCGCATCTTGCGGCTGGCTAATCGCATAGCGCAATCTGAGGAGTTGCCCGTGGCATTTGGAGGAATGGGCGAGCAGGAGCGGTCGGAGTATCTCACGGCCCTGTGGACAGCCAAGGAAGCGATTTACAAGAGTCTTGCAAATCAGGCGGAACTGGAGATGCTCACAGATATTAGAGTTAAGCCTTTCGATATCAGCTCATTGCCTGCCACTGCATGCACAATGAACGGCCAAAAAGTTTTCCTGCAAAAATTTCAGAATAACTTCGTCAGTGTTATATCACAGGTGTGCTGATTCTAATCCTACTCACGGGGGGCAATTTCTTCTTTGTATTTGGCAAGAAGGTATTGCCCTTTCTTTTCTGTGCGGCGGCCAAAGCGAATGGCTCGGGTAGGGCAGTGGTGGTAGCAGGCCAGGCAGCCGGTGCAGTTACCGTGCCACTTAACACTGACTGACTGTTGACCGTTGACTATTGCCTGCTGTCCTTCTAACGTGATATTGTGCATCGGGCATACTTTGGCGCAGGTGCCGCAGCCGATGCAGTCGGTTGTTGTGCGGAAAGGCTTGTCGGTAACCAGGTATCGGCGGAAGAGCGCGCCAAGCACATTGGTCTTGAGCCATGGAAAGGCGCCTCGATTAATGTCCATAATTCTGCTACGTTCTTCAATATGCTGGGCAACCTCCTTTACGCGCGTATTAAAGTGGGATAATTTCTTCATGCGCTCTTCGTCGCTATCCACGTCAAAGCCAGGCAGGCAGACATAGCTGTCGGGCATCAGCACAGAGTATCCTGCATCAAGCGCCAGGCCAGCTGCAGCCATGGCTTCGCTGATAGGTCTGTCGGCCACGCCGACATCATCTCCGCAAGTTACTGCGAAATAGGTGTATCGGTTGCTATAGTTATGAAGTGTGAGTTTGCCTATGAATGTCCGGACAATGATTGGCAGGCTCCAGCCGTATATCGGGAACACAAAGCCCAAGGGCTCATCGTCGTTGCGGAAATTATATATGATGGACTCCTGCGCAAGTAGCGAACTAATGTCGGCAGTTTTGTCACCAATAGTCTGGGCGATTGCCTCTGCCAGTGCCTTGGAATTGCCTGTTGCAGAAAAATAGAATATCATTTTATTATTTCTTTTCGCGCTTCAGTATTTCGTCGCGGTAGCGTGCAGCAAGGATGAAATCGAAGTTGCGTGCGGCGCGCTCCATTTTTTCCTTCAGCGTCTCGATGGTTTCGTTCTCTAGTCCGTATGTGGCCTCGGGCTCGGCAGCAATGCTGCTTTCATAAGTCTGCGGCAGTCCTTTGAGCAGGTCGCTGGCGGCTGTCTGATTTATCAGGTCGTTGCCAACGGCTTTGCGTATTGGGGTAGGGGTGATGTGGTGCATCTTGTTGTATGCAATCTGTTTGCCGCGTCGGCGCTCACTTTCGTCCATCACCTCGCGCATGGCGTCTGAAATGGTGTCGCCGTACATTATCACCAGACCGTTGACATTGCGAGCGGCACGTCCTGCTGTCTGGGTGAGGGAGCGGGCATCACGCAGAAATCCACTCTTGTCGGCATCCAGTATGGATACGAGTGAAACCTCGGGCAGGTCTAGTCCCTCGCGGAGCAGGTTGACGCCAACCAGCACGTCAATCTCGCCGCGCCTGAGCTTTTCCAGTATCTTAACGCGGTCCATGGTGTCAACGTCAGAATGGATGTAGTCTGCCCTCATGCCACTGTTGAGCAGATATTCGGTAAGGTCTTCGGCCGACTTCTTGGAGATGGTGGTTACCAGCACGCGCTCATCACGCTCGGCACGCTGCTGAATCTCTTCCATCAGGTCGTCAATCTGATTGTCGCTCGGACGCACCACAATCTTGGGGTCAAGCAATCCGGTAGGGCGGATGAGCTGCTCTACTACCACACCGTTGCTTTCCTGCAATTCATATTCGGCGGGGGTGGCACTGACGTAGATTGTCTGGTCGGTCATTTCCTTAAACTCGTTGAATTTCAGCGGTCTGTTGTCAAAAGCGGCAGGCAGACGGTAGCCGTACTCCACGAGGTTTTCCTTGCGGCTGCGGTCGCCGCCGTACATTCCGCTTACCTGACCTACGGTGACGTGGCTCTCATCTATCACTAGCAGAAAATCTTTTGGGAAGAAGTCAAGCAGGCAGTAGGGGCGGGTGCCAGGCTCTCGGCCGTCGAAATAGCGGCTGTAGTTCTCTATTCCGCTGCAATAGCCAAGCTCGCGAATCATCTGTATATCATAGGTCACTCGCTCATGCAACCGCTCGGCTTCCAGCGTCTTGCCAACACTGCGAAAATCCTCCTCCTGAGCCCAGAGATCATCCTCTATCTGCTTGGTGGCAGAATTGGCAACATCGGGTGAGGTGATAAAAAGATTAGCAGGATATATGCGGTAATCGTCAAAATCAGCAATTTTCTGATAGGATAGGGCGTCCAACTCTTGTAGGGCGTCAATTTCGTCATCCCACATCTGAATACGTAAAATCTTGTCTGAATAAGCCAGGGCAACGTCAATGGTGTCGCCTTTTACACGGAAATAGCCTCGGTTGAGGTCAGCATCGTTGCGGGTGTAGAGATTCTTCACCAACTTTCGCTCCAGCTCATTTTTACTGATTGTCTGACCAACACGCAGTTCAATGAGGTTCTCGTAGAATGCGCTAGGGTTGCCCATACCGTAGATGCACGACACTGAGCTGACGATTATCACATCCCTGCGGCCAGAAAGCAGTGCGCAGGTTGCCGAGATACGCATCTTGTCGATATCCTCATTGATTTGCAGTTCCTTTTCGATATATTTTCCTGTGGACGGTATGTAGGCTTCAGGCTGATAGTAGTCATAGTAGCTTACATAGTATTCTACGGCGTTGTTAGGAAAGAAATTCTTAAATTCCTGATAGAGCTGCGCGGCCAGCGTCTTGTTGTGGCTCAGTACAAGAGTTGGACGGCCAACATTCTTAATCACGTTGGCTATGGTGAAAGTCTTGCCGCTGCCAGTAACGCCAAGCAGCACCTGATCCTTGGTGCCGTTGAGTACGCCATCTGTCAGCTGCTTGATGGCTTCGGGTTGATCGCCGGTTGGTTGATAGTTGGAAACTAATTCAAAATTCTTCATCACACTCTCGACTAGCTGTCATTTTCAAATAAAATGCAAATATAATCATTTTCCATTATACAGCGAATATTTCTGTCAAAAGGATAGAGCCGATTTCTTTTATTAAACATAATCGTGATTCCTGCCGTAAAAGGAAGGAAAGTTTTTTATTGCTGTCCGGTAAAAGTTAGTATCATACGCCCCTGGCCCTCGGGCCACCCCCTCTATCTTAGAGGGGGAGCCGTCTTTCTGCCTTCAAATGCAAAACGGCTTGCGGTAGAATGGCATGCAAGCTCCCCCAGCAATAAATCAAAATATGTTGTACATAATCAAAAAAATCAAGGACTGAGTTCCTTGTCTGGTTCTCAGTCCTTGGTTTAGTTTATTCCAATGCTCGACGCTTATTTCTTTTCGTCGTTGCTGAGGTCAACTGCGAAGCTCTTGGGGAGACCGCTTTGTGTCTTGGCTTTAATCCAGAGCACGGGGTCTTTGGATGCATTGGCAGCCTTGACTGCTTCGTCAAAATCTGAAGTGGTATTCATCTTCTTGTCGTTGACCTCCAGGATAATCAGGCCTTTGCTGATGCCGGCATCCTTCATCTTGCCTTCCTTTACGGAGATAACCATCAGTCCGTTGCTAAGGGCCAGTTCGCGTTTTTGTTCGCTGGTCAGCGGTTTGAGGGCTACTCCCAGACTGTTGGGATCAACGTCGGAAACCTGATCGGTAGTGCCCTGGATATTGCGCAGAGTTACGGCCTTGGTGTATTGTTTCTTGTTGCGCAGGAAGGTTACGTTTACCTTGTCGCCCGGACGATGGGTAGCCAGGATTTCCTGCAGGGCTGCCATGGAGTGAACGTCCTTGCCGTCAACGGCGGTTATCACGTCCTTCTCCTCGATACCGGCGGCAGCGGCTGCACCGTCAACGGGCACTTCTATTACGATTACGCCTTCGTTGGTACCAAAGTCGAGGTCGGCGTCGGTCTTGCCCTTGTCCTTCTGGTCGTCAATGTATTTGGAGAGGTCGGAGCCCTGGATGCCAAGCAGCGCGCGTTGAACGGTACCATATTTCTTGAGGTCGTCAACCACCTTATTCATGATGGTTGTAGGAATGGCGAACCCGTAGCCTGAGAAAGAGCCGGTCTGGCTGTATAGCATGGCGTTGATGCCTACCAGTTCACCTTTGGCATTGACCAGCGCACCGCCTGAGTTGCCGGCATTGATGGCTGCATCGGTCTGGATGAACGATTCCACGTCATTGGCATTGAGCGAGCGCGACTTGGCGCTGACGATGCCGGCGGTGACGGTGCTGGTAAGGTTAAACGGATTGCCTACGGCCAGCACCCACTCGCCCAGCTTCAGCTTGTCGCTGTCGCCGATGGGTATTGCGGGCAGCCCCTCGGCCTCCACCTTGATAAGGGCAAGGTCGGTGGTCTTGTCGGTGCCAATGATGCGACCCTTATACTCCTTCTTGTCATTGAGCTTGACAAGGATTTCGTCAGCATCTTGCACTACGTGGTTGTTGGTCACGATGTAGCCGTCGGAGGAGATAATCACTCCGCTGCCAGAGGCTTTGCGCTTGGGAGTCTCCACCTGCTGGCGGCGCTTCTGGCCGTTACCAAAGCCAAAGAAATCGCCGAAGAAATCGTCAAAAGGCGAGAAATACTCCATTTGCTGTTGCTTGCTGGCCATTGTCACCTTGATGTAAACCACGGAGTTTACGGCACTCTCGGCTGCACCGGTGAGGTCTACCATTGCCGAGGGAACGCCCACTGCTGCCGTTGCAGTCTGTGAAGGGGCGCATGTCATGGCAGCAACTGCGCATGTGAATGCCATGCCGCCGATGAAAGATTTGATAATGTTATGACTCATGTTGAAAAAATTTAGTAGTTGTTTTTGTTTTGCGGCGCAAAGATACTACTTCCCAACGACAAAACGACATAAAATTTGGAGTAAAAGACGATGTTTTGAACTCATTTAACTTAAAAAGAAGTTTGTTTAAGAATAGTTTAGAATTGTAAAGGGGTGAATTAATCTTTTTTGATTACTTTTGCAGCCGGATTGGTAACGTTGATTCATATAATGACGTTTCAAAAGAGCGAGCCGGCCGGTCTGTCGCTTGAGAGCCTTTTCTGAGGGGTCGCAAGAGGAAAGTCGGGGCACTACAGGACACTCCGCTTCCTAACGGGAAGTGTTCGCGAGGGCACCGCAACGCAGAAGAAAACAACCGCCTTATATATATAAATAAGGTAAGGGTGAGAACGCGAGGTAAGAGCTCACGATGCCTCCCAGTGATGGCTGGCATGTGCGTGGCGGAGAGTGAAAGTGCATGTAAACCGGTGACAGCCAGGGCTGTCCGTCCAAGTAAGCCGCAAGGACTTTGCATCGGAGGGTAGCACGATAGAGCCTGCTGGCGACAGCAGGCGTAGATAAATGGCAGACACTGCCCCACCCCAACCGGCTGGGCAGCACAGAACCCCGCTTACAGGCTGACTCGCTTTTTCCTTAGAAAACTAACAATCAAACATAATAACGCAATGAAAAAAGTACTTCTGACCATCGCAATTATCTTGATGCCGGTTATCTGCTCGGCACAGTCCGACAAGGACAGGGAGCGCTTTGCTTACGTTTCAGCGCAAATGAAGCTGACCAAGGAAGTCAAGGCCAAGCTTCAGCCGGTTTTCTATGCTTACATGAAGGAGCTTCATGCCGCCAAGGATATCTACAATGACCTGAAGGACAAGAATCTGACCGCAATAAGGAAACAGAAGATCTCTGCTGAGCTGGCCAAGCAGCTCAATGCCGCCCGCTGGCGCTCCGATGAAGAGGTGCTCAAGGTTAGGCGCGCCTACACACAGAAGTTTGCCACCGTTCTATCGCCGCAGCAGGTTTACTACGTGTTTTCCTTCGCCAATGACTCAAAGAGTAAGCGTCAGGGCAAATAAACAATTAGTCTGGAAGTTAAGAAGTTAAAAAGTTAAGAAGTTAAACAGTTAAGTAGTTAAGAAGTTAAGAAGTTAAGAAGTTAAGAAGTTAAGAAGTTAAGAAGTTAAGCCATTAGTCATGACTATTGTCCTCTATCTCCTTCTATCTCCTTCTATCTCCTTTTAACTCCTTTGTGTCGCACACGCTGTAACGTATGCGACTTTTTTTTGTTGCCACAGGCACTTATAGTAAAAATTCGGTAATGACCAAATTTTAATAGTAAAAAGTGCTGTTTATGCAAACTTTGTCCCAAAAAGCAACGGGATTGCGTAAAAAAACGCTAAATTTGCACCTGATTTTTAGTTTTATAATCATGAAAAGAATAGCAAAACCAAATGACTGTGTTTTCCAGGCAAGCTGGGAGGTATGCAACAAGGTAGGCGGCATCTACACCGTTCTCTCCACCCAGGCAAAGGCTCTGGAAGGTATTTACAAAGATGATCTTATCTATATAGGTCCCGACCTGTATGAGAAGAAAAACGATAATCCCCTCTTCACCCCCGACTCCAAGCTGTTTCCCACGCTGGCTCGTCAGCTGAAGAAGCAGGGCATACCCACCAGGTTCGGCCGTTGGAATATCCCCGGCAATCCCGTGGTGGCGCTTGTTGATTTCAAGTCAATCCGCGAAGAGAAGAACCAGATTTATACAGAGATGTGGAATGACTTTGGTGTTGACTCGCTCAACGCCTACGGTGATTATGACGATGCTTGCCTTTTTGCATGGCAGGCAGGTCGCATGGCCTCCGTGGCCTATCGCTATTTCTGCAAGCAGCAGAAGCGCGAGCTCAGTGCCGTCTTCCAGGCCCATGAGTGGATGAGCGCCTTTGGCCTGCTCTATATCAAGAAGAATGAACCGAAGATTTCCACCGTCTTCACCACCCATGCCACGAGCATCGGCCGTTCTATTACCGTCAACAATAAGCAGCTCTATGCCTATTTCTCCGGTTACAACGGCGACCAGATGGCTGCCGAGCTCAATATGCAGTCCAAACACAGCGCTGAGAAGGCTGCTGCACAGCAGGCCGACTGCATGACCACCGTGTCGGAGCTCACCAATAGGGAGTGCAGCCAGTTCCTTGGGCGTGAGGCAGACATCCTGTTGCCCAACGGCTTTGACACAGCTTTCACCTATAAGGGAGCGCAGCTGCAGACCGTGCGCCGCCGTGCCCGCAAGGCTATGATCAATGCCTACAATGCTTTGGCAGCCGCCAACCTCAGCGACAACACTCTGATTGTTTGCACCAGCGGACGCAATGATTTCCGCTGCAAGGGCTTCGACCTTTTTATCGATTCCATCAAGAAGGTGCAGGAAAGCAGCGAGTTGGAGCGTGATGTGCTTGCCGTGATAGCCGTGCCTTGCTGGAAGAAGCAGCCGCGCCAGGACCTCGTTGACCGTCTTGCCCTCAAGCCGGCCATCAAGCTGATGGACGCCACTGGAATGGAGCAGCTCCCCTACCCCTTCATCACCCACGAGCTCTATAATTTCAACGAAGAGCGCATCGTCCAGTCCATAATGGGCAGCGGATTCCGCTTTGGCGCTGATGAGAAGGTCCATCTCCTCTTCATACCCACCTATCTCGACGGCAACGACGGCGTTTTCAATATGCCTTACTATGATTTGCTGACCGGCTGCGATTACTGCATCTATCCCTCCTACTATGAGCCGTGGGGCTACACTCCGCTTGAGAGCATCTCCTTTGGCATACCCTGCCTCACCACCACCCTCAGCGGCTTCGGCCAGTGGGTGCAGCAGGAGGTCGGTCATCTGCCTCTCCTCTCCGACGGCGTGGCAGTCGTTCCTCGTGATGACAACAACTATTGGCAGTGTGTCAACGAGATAGCCACATCCATCATAGGCATGGCCCTCTTGCAGCAAAGCGACTGGCATCAGTTTGCTGACGCCGCCGCCGCCCTGTCGAAGAAGGCTTTGTGGAAGGACTTCGTCAAGAATTATCTCCGCGCCTATACACTGGCTATGAAGAACAATACGAAATAATACCAATTACATTATATTATATAGTACTATGAACGTAAAAGTCAGCAATGTAAACACCCCGAGCTGGAAGACCCTCACCGTGCAGGCCAAGATACCCGCAGGCCTCAGCAAGCTGGAGGAAATGGCAAACAACCTCTGGTGGACATGGAACACTGAAGCCTACAATCTTTTCCACAGCATCAATGAGAAGCTCTTCAGCGAGAAGAAGCATAATGCCATCGAGGTGCTCGGTGCCCTGAGCTACGATGAGCTCCTTGCCCTCTCCAAGGATAAGAAGTTCACCGCCCGCATGGATAGCGTCTACGACAAGTTCCGCAGCTACATCAATGCCAAGCCCGACAGCAGCCGTCCCTCTGTGGCATACTTCTGCATGGAGTACGGCCTCGTCCACTTCCTCAAGATTTACAGTGGCGGTCTCGGCATCCTGGCAGGTGACTATATGAAGCAAGCCTCCGACAGCAATGTCGATATGGTGGGCATAGGCCTGCTCTATCGTTTCGGCTATTTCACCCAGGAGCTCGCTGTCGACGGCACCCAGATAGCCAACTATGAGCCCCAGGATTTCGACCAGCTTCCATACCAGAAGGTGCTCGACCAGGACGGCAAGCAGCTAGTTATCGGTGTGCCCTTCCCCTATGCTACCGTCTATGCCAATGTGTGGAAGGTCAATGTAGGCCGTGTGAGCCTCTACTTGCTCGACACCGACAATCCGCTCAACTCTGAATATGACCGCAATATCACCCACACCCTTTATGGCGGTGACTGGGAGAACCGCATGAAGCAGGAGTACCTGCTCGGCATAGGAGGCATGCAGCTGCTCAACCAGCTCGGCATCAAGCGCGATGTCTATCACTGCAATGAGGGCCATGCCGCTCTGTGCAACCTCTATCGCCTTGAGGAGTACGTGAAGGAGGGCCTCAGCTTCAATCAGGCATTGGAGCTCGTCAGGGCCTCGTCACTCTACACCGTCCACACCCCTGTGCCTGCCGGCCATGACTATTACGACGAGTCCATGGCAATGAAGTACCTCGGCAGCTATGCCGAGCGTCTGGGCATCACATGGGACGACCTCATCGGCCTTGGCCGCAACAATCCCGAGGACAAGGGCGAGCGCTTCTGCATGTCAATCTTCGCCTGCAAGACCTGCCAGGAGGTCAACGGCGTGTCCAAGCTCCACGGCACCGTCAGCCAGCAGATGTTCAACAATATCTGGCGCGGCTACTTCCCCTCTGAGAACCACGTGGGTTATGTCACCAACGGCGTACACCTCCCCACCTGGGCAGCCCATGAGTGGAAGGCCCTCTATGAGAAATATTTCGGAGCCGACTTCTATGCCGACCAGAGCAACGCCAATATCTGGGAGAAGATCTACGAGGTGCCCGATGAGGAAATATGGCAGACACGCGTCTATCTCAAGACCAAGCTCATCGAGTATATTCGCGAGCGTTTCCGCAAGACATGGCTCAAGAATCAGGGCGACCCCTCGCGAGTAGTCTCCCTCCTCGACAAGATTAACCCCAACGCCCTGCTTGTAGGCTTCGGCCGTCGCTTCGCCACCTATAAGCGCGCCCATCTGCTCTTCACCGACCTCGACCGTCTTCGCAAGATAGTCAACAATGAGGAGTACCCCGTGCAGTTCATCTATACCGGCAAGGCCCATCCCGCCGACGGCGCAGGCCAGGGTCTTATCAAGCGCATCTACGATATCAGCCAGTCGCCCGAGTTCCTCGGCAAGATAATCTTCCTCGAGAACTACGACATGCAGCTTAGTCTTCGCCTCATCAGCGGCGTCGATATCTGGATGAACACCCCCACCCGTCCCCTCGAGGCCAGCGGCACCAGCGGCGAGAAGGCCCTCATGAACGGTCTGCTCAACCTCAGCGTGCTCGACGGATGGTGGCTCGAAGGCTACCGTGAGGAAGCCGGATGGGCACTCACAGAGAAGCGCACCTATCAGAATCAGGACCATCAGGACAAGCTCGACGCATCCACCATCTACAATTTGCTCGAGCGTGAGATCATCCCCCTCTACTATTCACGCAACAGGAAGGGCTACTCACCCGGATGGATACACTGCATCAAGAACTCCATCGCACAGATAGCTCCCCACTACACCATGAAGCGACAGCTCGACGACTACTACGACAAGTTCTACAATCGCCTGGGCCAGCGCTTCCGTCAGCTCTCAGCCAACGATAACGCCAAGGCCAAGGCCATCGCAGCATGGAAGGAGCAGGTCGCTGCCAAGTGGGATGACATCAAGGTCGTCAGCTTCGAGGCCAACCACGGTCAGAACGCCGACGTAATCACCAGCGGCTCCAAGCACACCCTCCGTGTCAAGGTTGACACCGCAGGCCTTGAAAACTCCATCGGCGTCGAGATGGTGATGACCGCGCTCGACAGTGAAGGCAAAGAGTACGTCTATGAGGTAGCTCCCTTCAATGTTGTAGACCACGATGGTGATCTCACCGTCTACGAGCTCGTTGACACCATCGACAAGGCAGGCAGCTTCAAGGTAGCCTATCGCATCTATCCCAAGAGCGACGACCTACCCCACCGTCAGGACTTCTGCTACGTTAAGTGGTTCTAACAACATTTCGATAACACCCCTCCCCCAATCCGCCGCGTTTCAGTATAGATACGCGGCGGATTTCTTTAATTTACATATAGCATCCTTCCTCTATGTTGTCATATTTTTATCATTTTTTTTTGTATTCTCGTTCGTCTTAAGTAATTTTGCAGCGTAATACCCAAATCAAACAAAGATATGACAGCCGTACAGATGAGCGCATTGAACGCCGAAATACTACATAACCTCGGTACTATAGCCGAAGATGAAGGAATGCTAAAAAGGGTAGCCAAATATCTACGACGCGTGGTCAGGGAGCGCCAGGAAGCCTCTACACTTATGACGAAGGAAGCTTTCTTTCAAAAAATTGAAAAGGCCAGAAAACAGCCTGGTAAAAGTTTTGCCAACGTTGAGGAACTCAGCAGATATATACATAATCTATGAGCCGCTACAGCGTTATTATCAAGGAGGAGGCACAAGCCGATCTGAAGGCTCTAAGTAAAAACGAACCAAAGGCTTTTCAGAAGGCTTTAACTCTTATTTCGGAATTGTACGACCATCCGCGAACAGGAACAGGGAAGCCAGAACCTCTGAAAGGAGGTGACGGAATAGCATGGAGTCGTCGCATAACAAAGAGACATCGATTGATTTATGATATCTTCGAATCAGAGGTCCATGTCGATGTGCTCTCGGCTTGGGGACACTATGACGACAAATAGCTAGCAGCCCCGTCAGGACTTCTAAAGAAAAAACGTAGAGTATCCCTAATCCAATCGCGCACAAGTTTATGCTGAGCTTGTCGAAGCAAAATCTAATCGCGCCGAAACTGAATCTAATCGCGCCGAAACTGAATCTAATCGTGCCGAACCAAGATGGCTTTTCGCGATGAAATTTTCTTTCTACGCAACAATAATTTTTCTTCTCGCATTAAGGATTTTTCTTCTCGTAACACAAAAAAGCAAGGTGTTGTTGGTTTATTCGTTTCCCGCTATCACTTCCCCAAGACATTGCAAAGGCAAAAAAAATAGGCAGCAAAAAATGCTGCCTAAATTGTGCGATTCTAATTATTCCTGTTAAAACAATTGCTCCTGTTACTGGAACGAGGCTCCAACGATGTCGAGCAGCTCTGCTGTGATGGCGGACTGACGTGTCTTGTTGTACATGAGCGTGAGGTCGTGGAGCAGCTGGTCGGCATTGTCGGTGGCTGTCTGCATGGCGATGACGCGGGCGGAGTGCTCGGCTGCCAGACTGTCAAGAACGGCTGTGTAGAGCCTGAGGGCTATGCCCTTGGGCAGCAACGATTCAAGGAGCTCCTTGCCTGAGGGCTCAATGATGTAGTTGTCATGGAGATTGTCGGATGTGGGTTGGGAGTCGGTGGCTTCGACACTTTCCAGACTGACGGGGAGCAGGGGCTCGGTGGTGATGACCTGGGTGGCGGTGTTCTTGAAGTGGTTGTAGACGAGCACCACCTTGTCTATCTCCTTGCGGATGAACCGCTGCATAAGTCCGTCAGCCACTGCTGCCATATCGGCATACTGCGGTCGGTCGAGCAATGCGGCGTTGGCAGACTCAACAGAGAATCCGCTTTTCTTCATCTTCTCCGCAATCTTCTGTCCCACGGGTATTACCTCTACCCTAGCCCCCTGCTTCTGAAGCTTCTCGATAACGGCAAGGGTGGCCTTGATGGCGTTGGAGTTGAATGCGCCGCAGAGGCTGGAGTTGGATGAAAGACAAACAACGACTGCACGCTGCACGGGGCGCTCCTCGCTCAGGGGTGAAGAGAATCCCTCACCTATCTCTGCCGTCAGGCGCGACATCATTCCGTCAAGACGCTGCTGATAGGGGCGCATGCCGCCAATGGCCTGCTGCGCCTTGCGGAGCTTGGAGGAGGCCACCAGCTTCATGGCACTCGTTATCTTACGTGTGCTGCTGACGGAATTGATTCGTATCTTAACTTCTTTTAGTGAAGGCATGATTTAATTTGACAATTTCACAATTTCACAATTTGACAATTTAGCATGCCAGTGGACATAAATTTATGATTCAGTGATGTTTGATTTGACAATCTGACAATTTCACGATTTGAGAAATTACAAATTGCAATTTGGCATGCCGGTGGACATAAATATCAAATGTTCTTACTGTCCTGCCACGTCGGCAGCTACCTTGCGGATGGCGTCCTCAACCTCATCGGTTATCTTGCCAGCCTTGAGGGGGGCGAGCACGGTGTCCTTGTAGGAGGCACGGAGGATGCGGAGGAAGTTGTCCTGGAACTCAGGCACCTTGTCGAGGGCCACGCTGCTGAGCAGTCCCTTGGTACCGCAGTAGAGGATGGCTACCTGCTCTTCAACGGGCATAGGATTGTACTGCGCCTGGATGAGCAGGACATTGTTCTTACGGCCGCGGTCGAGGGTCATGGCGGTGACAGGGTCCATATCGGAAGAGAACTTGGAGAAGGCTTCCAGCTCACGATATTGCGCCTGGTCAATCTTCAGGGTACCGGCAATTTTCTTCATACTCTTAATCTGAGCACTGCCGCCCACACGGCTGACGGAGATACCTACGTCGATGGCGGGGCGCTGGCCCTGGTTGAAGAGATTGGAGTCAAGGTATATCTGACCATCGGTGATGGAGATGACGTTGGTGGGGATGTATGCTGCCACGTCGCCAGCCTGTGTCTCGATGATGGGCAGCGCGGTGAGTGAACCGCCGCCCCTTACCTTGCCTTTCATGCAAGCGGGCAGATCGTTCATCTGCTCTGCCACCTCCTGCTGCGCGTTGATCTTTGCAGCACGCTCCAGCAGTCGGCTATGGAGATAGAAGACGTCGCCGGGGTATGCCTCGCGGCCTGAAGGACGGCGCAGCACCAGCGAAACCTCACGATAGGCTACGGCCTGCTTGGAGAGGTCGTCGTAAACCACGAGGGCATGCTTGCCGCGGTCGCGGAAGAACTCACCGATGGCGGCTCCAGCAAACGGGGCATAATAGAGCATGGATGCGGGCTCAGCTGCGGTGGCGGATACCACGATGGTATAGTCCATGGCGCCATACTCCTTGAGAGTCTTCACCAGATTGGCTACGGTGGAGGCTTTCTGGCCAATGGCTACATAGATGCAATAGACGGGCTCGCCCTTGAGGAAGTTTTCGCGCTGATTGATGATGGTGTCAACAGCGATGGCCGACTTGCCGGTCTGGCGGTCGCCGATGATGAGCTCACGCTGACCGCGGCCAATGGGAATCATGGAGTCAATAGCCTTGAGTCCGGTCTGCAGCGGCTCATTGACGGGCTGACGGTAGATTACGCCCGGAGCCTTGCGGTCAAGGGGCATCTCAAACTTCTCGCCGCCGATCGGAGCGCCGCCATCTATAGGCTGGCCAAGGGTGTTGATGACGCGTCCAACCATCTCTTCACTTACCTGTATGGAGGCAATGCGACCTGTACGGCGGGCAATATCGCCCTCCTTGATACCCTCAGAGGAACCGAAGAGCACTACGCCGACATTGTCTTCCTCCAGGTTCATGGCGATGGCCATGGTGCCGTTTTCAAACTCCACGAGCTCGTTTTCGGTAACATTGCTCAGACCATACAGACGGGCTACGCCGTCGGAGATGTTAAGCACTTTGCCAACTTCCTCAAACTGCACATCGCTCTTGATGCCCTCAAGTTCATTGAGGAGGATGTCGGAAACTTCGCTTGCTTTTATATTGCTTGGCATCTTTTTGCTTGAATTATAGATTATAGATTAGGAATTTGGAAATGCCGCAGGCATGGCGGCTATACTATTTGCTTGCGCAGTTCTCGCAGGCGGCCTGCCACGCTGGCATCAAGGCACTGAGAGTCATACTCAATGATGAATCCGCCGATGATGGAGGGGTCGATGGCTATGGCAAAATCCACGTCTTTGTGTGTCTTGCGCTCAACCACTTGCTTGAGTCGCTCTATCGTCTTGTCCTTGAGTTCTGCCGGCACGGTTAGCTTGCAAAGCACCACGTTTTTCTGTGTGCGGTATGCTTCTATATAGGACGTCACGATAAACGGCATAACAGCTACTCGCCTATTCTTGATCACAAGGCGGAAGAACTCTTGCACGCATGTGCTCTTGCTCTGGCCGCATGCCACATGAAGCAGCCTGAACTGCTTGTCGGCACTGAGCATGGGGTCGCCGAGAGCAACCTTGAGGCGCGGCACTTTGAGGAAAGAATCCCTAAGCACCTTCATGGCCTCAAAGACAGCCTCACTCTGATTATGGGCAGAGGCGTACTTCAGCAGGGCTTTGGCGTAGCGGGAAGAAACAATACCTATATCCATTGTGATTAGGAGTTAGGAATCTGCGAGAGAACCTGGTCAATCCAACGATCCTGCTCCTCTTCCTTTTGCATCTCGCGAGATAGGATCTTGCCGGCAATTTGCAGTGAGAGGTCGGCTACCTGGCTGCGGATGTCGCGCTGGGCTCTTTCGGTTTCAGCCTGGATTTGGCGGCGTGCATCCTCAATGATGCGTGCTGCCTCCTCCTGAGCCTTCTCCTTAGACTCGGCAACTATCTGACTGCTGGTCTGGGTAGCCTCTTTCAGAATCTGCGACTGCTGTTCCTGAGCCTCTTTCAGCAGCGCCTGGCATTCTGCCTTGATGTTGGCCAACTTCTCGTTGGCTTCGCGGGCACTGCTGAGCGATTCGTCGATGAACTGCTTGCGCTTCTCTACCATGCCGGTGATAATCGGGAATCCGTATTTTGCCAGCAGGAGGAAGACCACCAGGAATGCGATGAGCATCCAAAAGAGCAGTCCAGGATCGGGTGTTAGAAACGACGGCATAATTTAATGCTTAATCCGTTGGTGTTTGTGTGTGGAATAACTCGCCGATTACATAAACAGGCAGAGCAGACAAACGATAACAGCGAACAGGGCAACACCTTCCACCAGGGCGGCGATGATAATCATGTTCATACGAATATCGCCCTTTGCTTCCGGCTGGCGAGCAATGGCCTCCATGGCACTGCTACCAATCTTACCAATACCAAGGCCTGCGCCAATAGCTGTAAGGCCAGCACCAAGGCCGGCACCAATCTGAGCAAAACTTGCGGCAGCAGCCTGCAACATAATTAAAGATAACATAGTTTTTTAGTTTTTAAGTTATTATTTTTGTTTATTGCTTTCTGTTTATATGGGTAGGAAGTTCTATCTGACCTGAACGTTGGCCGGGGCATCGTGCTCCTCGTGCTCCTCTTGGTGAGCCAGTCCAATAAATACTGCGCTCAGCATGGTGAACACATATGCCTGGATAAAGGCTACCAGCAGTTCGAGGCAATCCATGAAAATCATCATTACTACCGATACGAAACTCAGACCGGAGCCGATAAGGGCGCCCAACTGGCAGGTGATGAAGATTACGCAGGTTAATGAGAGCACAATGGCGTGGCCTGCAAAGATGTTGGCAAACAAACGCACCATCAAGGCGAAGGGCTTGGTAAAGATGCCAAACAGCTCTATCACCGGCATCATCGGAATAGGGCATTTCAGCCATGTCGGCACTTTGGGCCAGAATATGTCAAGCCAGTATTCCTTGTTTCCAAAGATGTTGATGGCTAGGAATGTGAACAGCGCCAGCACCAGTGTTACTGCCAGGTTGCCTGTGAGGTTGGCACCGCCAGGGAATATTGGCACCAAACCGATGATGTTGCTCAGGAATATAAAGAAGAATGCCGTGAGCAGGTATGGGGCAAAGCGCTTGTAGTGCTTCTCGCCTATACATGCTTTGATGATGTCGTCGTTGACCATCATGACAAACATTTCAATTAAGCCCACAAAGCCTTTTGGCGCATCACTGTCGGCTTTTTTGTTACGGTACCAACGAGCGCAGCCAATGAAGATGAATAGCATAAGCAACACTATAATCCAAAGCTGTACTACGTTCTTTGTCAGCGAGATATCAAACTTCACTCTTTGCTCTTTGCCGTTGACGACCTCGCAAATCTTGCCATTGTTTTCTCCCTCGGAAGGAATGTAGAAACCGTTGTATTTGCCATCTTTGGCATGGTGGAACCGGGAGGACGAGAAGCAATGCCAGCTGCCATCGTTGGCCATGAATATCACGGGCAGTGGAATGGATATGTGATTTTTGCCCCATGTGGTGATATGCCATTCATGGGAGTCGCCGGTATGGCCTAGCACTATTTCCTGCACGTCAATCTTGCCCTCCTCCTTGTCGGAAGCGGCTATCGACACAGGAGCAAGCATCAGAATCAGAGCGCCGATAAGCAGAGCGATGTTATTTCTTAGACAGTTCATTTAGTTTCTTTTCTATGTGTACGAAGAACACACTCTCGTATATGATAGTGCCCAGATAGAGCACAAAGAAGCTGATAACAAAGGATATCTTGCCTGACTTGGTGAGCAGTGCTATGCCTATTATAAGCGCCAGTGCAAAAATCATGCGCACCACCTTGTTGGCAAGGTAAAAAGGCACGAGCCCTTTTTCTGTTGTACGCACCATGCGTATATATACAAGGATTGCGCAAACATTATATATTATCAGAAGCACCGATGCTATAGCCAGGGGAACCACAGGGAAGTTGGGCGTTAGTTTAAAGAGCAGCATGCCGCAGGTGATAAGCGCATACCCTGCCACAATCATAAGGATCATGCCAAAGATATATTTGTTGCGTGCTCTTTTAATTTTTTCCATTGGTGTTGTAGTCTTGCGGTTTCCCCTACTCCTCTGCGCAAATCGACACCGAATTACGTGCTACCTCTATAAAGCCAGAGCGAACGGTGAACTCTTGTACCCCGTCGGCGGTTTTCACTGTGATCACGCCGCCTTGCAGGCTGGAGATGATGGGCGCATGGTTGTCAAGCACCTCAAAGGCGCCCTTTGTGCCAGGCACAGCCACGCTGATGGCCTCTCCGTCATAGATTGTTTTCTCCGGTGTTACGATTGTCAGTTTCATCTTTTTTCAGTTAGCGAGTATAGCGGGTCGGATTTATCCCTTAGCGGCCTCCAAGAGCTTGCGGCCTTTCTCAATAGCCTCTTCTATGGTGCCCACGTTGAGGAAGGCCTGCTCGGGCAGGTCGTCAACTTCGCCGTCAAGAATCATGTTGAAGCCTTTGATACAGTCTTGCAGGCTAACCATTACACCGGGCAGGCCGGTAAACTGGCTCGCCACAGTAAACGGCTGGCTAAGGAAACGCTGTACACGGCGAGCACGGTTTACTGTCAGCTTGTCTTCGTCGGAGAGCTCATCCATACCGAGGATTGCAATGATATCTTGCAGCTCGTTGTATTTCTGCAGAATCTGCTTGACTCTCTGAGCGCAATCATAATGCTCCTTGCCAACCACGTTGGGGTCGAGGGCACGGGATGATGATGCCAGCGGATCAACGGCCGGATAGATACCTAGCTCGGTAATCTTACGGCTCAACACCGTGGTGGCGTCGAGGTGAGAGAAGGTTGTGGCAGGAGCCGGGTCGGTGAGGTCATCGGCCGGCACATACACAGCCTGCACAGAGGTGATGGAGCCGTTCTTTGTGGAGGTGATGCGCTCCTGCATAGCTCCCATCTCACTGGCAAGCGTAGGCTGATAGCCCACAGCCGAAGGCATACGGCCCAGCAGAGCCGATACTTCAGATCCAGCCTGAGTGAAGCGGAAGATGTTGTCGATGAAGAACAGCACGTCGGTCTCCTTGCCAGTCTTGGCGCTCATATCGCGGAAAGACTCGGCAACTGTAAGGCCGGACAAAGCTACGGAGGCACGTGCACCGGGAGGCTCATTCATCTGGCCGTATACCAAGGTGGCCTGGCTCTTGGCCAGTTCCTCGTAGTCAACGGCAGAGAGGTCCCATTTTCCCTCCTCCATTAGTTCCTCAAACTTTTTGCCATATTTTATTACTCCGGCCTCAATCATTTCACGCAGCATATCATTACCCTCACGGGTACGCTCGCCAACACCGGCAATAACGGAGAATCCGTCATGTCCCTTGGCGATATTGTTGATAAGCTCCATGATGAGCACCGTCTTGCCTACACCGGCACCGCCAAAGAGTCCAACTTTTCCACCCTTGATATAGGGTTCAAGCAGATCGATAACCTTGATGCCGGTGGTGAGTACCTCCTTAGAGGTCTTGAGCTCATCAAACTTGGGTGCTGGGTGATGAATGGGAGCAGCCTCTTTCTGGCTGAACTGCTTCATGCCGTCGATAGGCTCGCCAATCACATTGAGAAGGCGCCCTTTGATTTGTTCGCCCGTAGGCATACTGATGGGAGCGCCAAGCTGCTTAACTTCCATACCGCGCTGTAGTCCGTCGGTAGAGTCCATAGCCACGGTTCTTACCGTGTCTTCGCCGATGTGCTGCTGCACCTCAAGTACCAGCCTACCAGCTTCTCCCCTGTCAATCTCAAGGGCATCGTGAATCTTAGGGAGCACCTCCTCGGCCCTCTGGCCCTCAGTGTCAAAATACACGTCTACAACGGGGCCGATAACCTGGGAAATTTTTCCTTCCTTTAATGGCATAACTATATTTGTTTTTTATATATTATTCTCTGTATGTCAGGCTCTTCGGCCATTGGCTATTGACCATTGACCATTGTCCGTTGAGTCTTCTGCGCTGCGAAGTTAATAATTTTACGCCACATTTGTGGCATAAATATTAATATTTTTTAAGATTACTGCAAGCTATGTGCTATTTGGCCAATCGCTTCAGCAGTTCCAGAAGAACCTGCCATATATCGTCAATAGTTTTAAGCTCTACTCTTTCGCTGGCAGAATGCGGTTCCACTATGCGCGGGCCGATGCTGGCTATTTGTATGCCAGGATAGTGCTGAACAAAGAATCCAGCTTCAAGCACGAAATGCATTACCACCATGCGTGGACGCCATCCCAGCACGTCCTGGAAAGTGTTGCTCACCAATTGCAGAAACGGCGACTTTTGGTCTTCCTGCCATGCAGGGGCAGACATTACTACCTCCGAGTGGGCCCCTGCCGAGCAGAAAGAATCGGCAATATCCTTGCTCAGCATTTTCATGTCGCTATCAATGAAACTGCGTGTATGAGTGGAGATAAAGATATGGTCTCGTTCTGTTGATATACGCCCTACATTGTTGGAGGTCTCAACCGTGCCAGGCATCTTGTCACTCATTTTCACCACTCCTTGCGGCACCTCCTCAAGACTGTTTAGCAGCGCCTCTAGCGCCTCGTTAGGGATGACGCTATCAAGAGGCTCACATTTTTCAATGCTGCATGTCATCCCTGGGTCTTGAGGGTATTCTTCGTGCAGCCATTCATTTATCATGTCTTGCTGTCCTTTAACGAACTCGCACGCTTCGCCCGACGGTACACATACAATTATTTCTGCTGACGAGGCAATGGAGGCATTCGCTTCACCGACATTAATACTGGCCACGTCAAAGTCGTAGCTATTGTATATTGCTTTCAGTATGGCCCACATGGCAATTACTGCACTGCAGCGTCCCTTATTGATGTCAACGCCAGAGTGACCACCCAATCCGCCATCAAAACGTATGCGGTACCAACGCCTCTTGCCTCCAGGGGCAGGAAGCCTTTTCATTGGTATGCGGTGAAACTGCAAGCATGCTCCTGCGGCACCGGTGGTGATGGTGTCATAGTCTTCGGAGTCTAGATTTATGACCTTACGGCCTCGGATAAAATCCTTCGACAGTGCCGAGGCTCCCGACATTCCGTCCTCCTCGTTGGTGGTGGTGATGACCTCCAGGGCGGGATGAATGATATTGTCGTCTTCCAGTACGGCTAGCGCCATCGACAAGCCGATGCCATTGTCTGCTCCCAGTGATGTTCCGCGGGCCTTCATCCAGCCATCTTCCTCATACGCTTCGATGGGGTCGTTAATTGGGTCACTCATTCCTACGCAAACCATGTCCATGTGGTTAAGCAGCACCACGGTTTCCGCCCCTTCGTAACCGGGACTGGCAGCCTTGCGTATTACCACGCAGTTCTCGTTGTCGCGTTCGTACTCCAGATTCAGACGCTCTGCAAACTTGCACAGATAGTCTGCCACTCGTTCTTCGTGATGAGAGGGACGCGGTATTTTATTCAGATCGCGGAAGATCGCGAACACTCGTTCTGTTGAAATACTCATAGCTACTTACTATTTAATTGTCGCTTTGCTCTCGTGGCTCCTTGAAGTCGGCACCAGCTTCGCTGACGGCCGACGAGCCACTCGCGATGCCTCGGCATTGCCGCTTTGCTCTCGTGGCTCCTTGAAGTCGGCACCAGCTTTGCTGATTTTTTAACCTTTAACCTTTTAACCTTTTAACTCTTTAACTTTTTAACCCTTTAACCCTTTAACCTTCTCTACTAATATCCCGACCATAGCAGCCGTGAGTATTGTTTGTACAATTCATCCCACCGGCTGACAGTGGCTCCGAAGAAGTCGCGTGTATATCCGTCCAGAAACGTTTCCCGTTTCTTTTGATCGCCCAGCAGTATCCATGTCTGTTCTACAAAAGGCAATTCGCGTTTCCCCTTGTCAAGGAAATATTGCTGCGCTGTCTGCATCGGTTCCCGGCAACTCTCCCATCTCACCGTTGCCAATCGGTTGGCCTTACGGAAATGCCACAGTGCCGCGTCTTCGCGCAAGCGATGCTGACCGCAGATGTTGAGCATCATAGGCAGCGATGTGTTGCCTGAGAAGATGGGGAAACGAGGTGACTGCCCGGGATTGTCCAGGCAAACCCATGCTACTCCGCCTACCTCATCGGGGAGCCATGAGCGCAGCTGGATGATAGTGCTGTAGGCACACCACGAAACGCTCACCGTGCGGATATTCTTCATTGTTGAGTCGTTCAGCAGTTTTCCGTAGAGTGCAATCTCATCCGGTCGCATCCACGGATTGGTAATCATTGGCTTGCCTTTTATCTCCGACCTTGCTGCAAGGCTGTCGATGCGGCAAGAGAGACTTTGCTCTGTTCCTTCATAATATGAACCTAGGAGTTGAGCCACGCGCTCTACGCTGACAAGTGAGTCGGGCCGCACGCTTACAGGCAGTTCCTGCCATTCGGATGTAAAACCCTTGGAGGGCGCCAACTGCTGCATGATAAAAAGTTCGCGGACGGAGTAGTTCTTGGGCTCGTTGAAATAGTTTCCGCCGCTATAAGCCTTCCAGAAAGAGAACTCCTCTTTGCCGTCCCACAGCTTTAGCTTGCGCGCCACGTCAAACACGTTGTCTGAGGCCATAAAATAGTCTGGGTTAGAAAGGTCCAAGCGTCCAATGCGACTGATGTTGGCACTCACGGCTATCTCATCGTCAGGAATACGCTGAGCGGCCCACACTCCACCTATTTTCTTCGGGCCTTCACCCTGCACCTCGAAAATCCAAACCTCGTTAGGGTCTGCTATGGTCAGGCATTCGCCTGAGTCACCATAGCCATATTCCTTAATCAGTTCTCCCATCAGACGTATAGCTTCGCGTGCAGTACGACATCGCTGGAGGGCCACGCGAGCCAGTTCTTCAATCATAAACATGCCGTTCTTGTTGCACAGTGTGTCGCGTCCTCCGTATGTTGTCTCGCCAATGCCCAGTTGATGTTCGTTCAGACAAGGATATGCCGTGTTCAGGTAGCGGAAAGTGTGTTTAGCCTGAGGTATCTGTCCCTTTTCTTTTACTCCAGTCTTGTCTGTGGCATGCTCTGTATGCATCGTGCCTTCGTATATGCTCATCACGGTGTCTCTGGGATAGTCTTGGGCAGGAACGATGCTCATCCATGTGCGATACCATGAGTCGCAGGTGTGGCTTGTTATTACGCTGCCGTCTGTTGATGCTTTTCTTCCGACCATGATGCTGGTGCATGCGTCATTGTCATGATGGTCTGTCATGCTATTCACGGAAAGAGGGAGTAGCATGACAATGAATAGATTGGGTAGATACTGGCTGAGTCTCATCATATTATCTTTTTTCACGGTTAAATCCTAAATACACTTTGGCTTTTTGTACCGCAAAGATACAACATTTTTTTAAATTGAAAATTGATAATTGATAATTGAAGGCCCCCGTCCCCCTAAAAGTAATGAAAGCGAACACGGATCTCACTAATTAAACGAATATTTTTTTTAGGATTTTTAGAACGGAAGAATGGAAGTAGGATTGAAGAATTTAAGGATTTAAGGATTGAAGAATTTAAGGATTTAAGAATTGAAATTCAATTTTCAAAGTTAGAGGGAGCCCCCATCGCCGGACTTGTCAATAATTTTCAATTATCAATTATCAATTTTCAATTTTATTACTACCTTTGCACCAAGAAGTGTTAGTCTCTTGCTTTTATCCGAAATCTATTATACTAACCATTATTTTGTGATATTATGCTCTTCTGTGAAATATCTCCATTCACCTATCGTTTATCGATGGAAAAGGAAATTCTCAAACGTAAATTGAAGGATTATTTCGGCAAGATTCAATTTGCGAGCAAAAGGACCGATGATTCTTTGCCGGTGTTGGTTTATCAGCACAACTCGCTTATACGCCGCAGGTTGGGCAATGTCAACATGCAGCTGCAGGAGAACAAGGCTACCAATCTCGCCTTGGCAGTAGGCCATATCAACGGATTGCTCATCCGGCCCGGTGAGACCTTCTCTGTATGGAAGATGATCGGACGGACCACCAAGCGGAAGGGTTACAAAGAGGGATTGACTATTGCAAAAGGTCAGCCGTCGCAGGGTATAGGCGGTGGAATGTGCCAGTTGTCAAACCTTATTCATTGGATGGTCCTGCATAGCGACTTGACAATAGTGGAGCACCATCATCATGACGCGCTTGACCTCTTCCCTGACTTCGGCCGTCAGATACCGTTTGGCACAGGCACCAGTATTTCCTATAATTATATAGACTATCGAGTTCGTAATGATTCGGCCCTTACCTATCAACTTAAGCTGTGGGTGGATGATGAATACCTGCATGGCGAACTCCGCGCTACCGAGCCGTTAGTGCATACCTTCCATATTCATGTCGAAAACGAATACTTTTCCCGCGAGGCGGGAGTCGTTTACCGTAATGGTCAGGTATATCGTGACATCATTGATCGAAATTCGGGTAATTGTCTGGAGAGCCAGCTCATTCGCACTAATCATGCCAGGGTAATGTATGAGTGTCCTCCGACAATGGAAATCAGGGAAGAAAGTTAAATCTGTTTTATAGCAATTGTTGACGTAAATTGTCCAATCGTAAAATAGCCGCTCGCGGCACGCAGATTACGCAGATGAGGGCAGATTACGCAGGTTTCTCGTAAAATTCGTAGTCTTCTTATCTCACACAGATTTCACAGATTATTCGTATAATTCGTGAAATTCGTAGTTTCTTGAACACTACTTTCTTGAAAGCAATAGACATAAGCAGAGCCCAGCCGGGGGGGGCTGGGCTCTGCGATTGCATGCTACAGTTGTTTGTCAACCGTCAAAAGATTGAAAAATGGAAGAAGAACTTCAATTCTTCAGTTCTTGCATTTCTTTTATCTCCTTTTATGCCGCAAAGTTAAAGATTCTTTTCGTTATTTCACTTCGCGATATGGGAAAAGATAAATACGGGGAACAAACTCTGTCTCACCCATAGTTCCTATTACCTCGAAAGGAGAGGTCACTTTTTCTAATGGATGAACAGCAACCTCATCCCAGTCCCAATCGTTCCACTCTTTAAGATAGTCCTCAAAAGAAGAATACACATCGTTCAGATATTCATCCTGTTCATAGCTTTCGCGGACAAGGTCTACGGAAAGAGGTCCAATCACGGTAGCGGGAACAACAACATCATAGCCAGCATGGAAAACAGCGAGCACCTTCTCGCCCTTAGCGAACGGGCAAGGCTCCTGAAAACGCTTTCCGCCAGGATGATGTTCTCCGGATTCGTATGTGGCCAGCAGTTTTTTCTCTGCGTCGAACACTTCGGCATGCACGGGCCAGACAGATTCTTCCTCTACAGCGTAGCCTATCAGCAATGGAGAACAATACTTTGTGTGAGCCAACATAAAGTTAGCATCTTCGCAATACTTGAATCCTCCAAGAATTTTCTCATCAAGCGCATAGGGAGGCGTCACACAGAGAATGGAGACATGGCATTTTGCATGGTCATCTGATATCACAGAAATAGATTCACCATCATTCAGCAAAGTAATCGGCCACTCGTCGCAGAATAGTTCCGCAAAGGCCTCAGGATTATCCGTGTGAATTGGTATGATTGCTTTCGGATGAAGTAAATTGAAAAACTCGCGCATACTACCCATGTCGCAGTGACCGCTGGTGTGCATGTATTCAAAGTCTTTACCTAACGACTTGGCGAGGCGAAGGTTATAGGCTTCACAACTTTCCTCCACATATCCTTTCCACATCGACAGATACTTATGGCTCTCGCCAGGAATACGCTCAATGAATTTATCAAAAAGAGGATTGGCACGGGCAATCAAGACACAACCTTTCTCTTCCACTTTGTCCTCATCATCCTCATATTGCAAAACTAAGGGTTCGAATTTGTCATCATATCTATACAACCTCGATTTGCCCCAGATATGGTCGCGCTTCGTGACGACGTCCATCATACGTTTCTGGTATGCGTCTACATAGAAAGGACGCCCTGCTTTCCGAGCAGCATGATACAAGCCAAAGAGACGGTCAATGTTCGACGAAGACAGATAAACGATATTGTTTTTGTTCTCACGGAACTTAGCTTCGAACTGTCTCTGTAATTCAGGTTCTGATACGCTGGTAGCATCAGGACGACGAACATTGGTTCCCTCGCACACCACGTAATCGACTTCGCCAACAAACTTCTTAATAACCTTTGGAAGTGTACCGCTTCGGAAACCGTGAGTGCGGAAGTCGCCAGTATGGAAAGCCTTTACGTCGTCAGCCACAATTTTGAAAGCGCAAGCTTCGAAAGCAGAATGGTCAACGATGATAGGCATAATCTTGAATGGTCCAAAAGAGAACTCCACTCCTGGCTTGAACGTCTTGGCTTTTTGCAGCCTTTCAAGAATCTTCTGGTGTGTGTTATCTACAGTTTTTAGGCGGTTAGAAAGCACCGATTGAAGTTCACACCCTATCTCGCTCATGTAGATAGGCAGTTCCTCTGGCAATTCTGCAATGCAGCCGATATGGTCGCCATGATAATGGGTGATAAGTAATGCGCTCTTCGAGAGGTCGCCATGTGTCAGGCCCTCAACCTTCAGCGCTCCTGACCTAGGGCCGCCTTGCAGTTCTTCGCCATAGTCAACAAACAAGTGCCAGCCGTTGCTCTCATATTCTGTAACGCAACCACCAATCTGGTGCGTGCCGCGATGAATCTTAATTTTCATGGTTCTGTTATTTCAAATGTTGGTTTTTCTTCAAGGAAAAAAGGAGTAACGTTGAGCGTGTCCATTAGCACGCGGAGATTATTTCTATTTGGATCTATGTACTCTTTATATTGGACACTATTCTTATAGACTAAAGGTGCAGCTTTTAAATCATAATCTGAAGGAATGTTGAAGTCTTCAAAGAGTTTCTCTTTTGATATAATACGAAGATATGTATAGCACTCAAGTACACACCTAAGCATGGTTTCATCGCTTGAACCTTTTTTTAATTCCAATATATATACACATTTTTTTGTGTCGTTCCGAGAAAGCAAATCAATCTTCCCAAGGCCTTTATTCTCAGTTCCTCCAGGGTCCTTTAGCGGAGTTTGATAATCGATAATTCTACCAATTCCGTCGTAATCTGTTTTAGAATTAAACAAAAGCTTTGCAACATATTCTTCTGTTCGATTTGTTCTTTCACCAAGAGCGCCTGTATGATCGGCATTATAGCTTGCACTTCTTTCAACTTCTCGAATTGTGTTAAATCGATCTATTCTTTTGAGAAGCCATTCTGCTATAATTTCAGAATAGTATTTTTTCTCTTCAGTTTTCTTTGTTCTTCCTTTGTAGTTTACAAATCCTGCTTTATAGAATGACTTCATATCCTTAGAAGCCTTTTCGCACATTTCTTTTATTTCCTTTTTTGAGTAACTATATGCCATAATAAATTTCTGTTTTATTTCCTCTGCAAAAATACAAATAATTCTTTAAGTTTCTGTAATTCGTGGTTGGTTTTTTTTATGAGAAATTCTCAAGGTTTAATTGGCAATTGTTTTCAGTTGTGAGGAGTGTTAAATCCTCACGACTTTCAGGGACTTGTTCATGCGTTTCGCCTCTGCGATGCTGTGCAGGGTGCCGCGCGAGTCGGCAGAGGGGAAGGCGATGACAAGTGAGGCTTCTTTGACAATCTGGGTGTTCCGGCGGAGCGGAGCATGTTTCCCGTAGCGAGCGTAATCAGGAGCGAACTCCATCAAGGGGATGTGGTGGCGACCGGCGAAAAGTTTTGCGTAGGTGTCAATGCCCTGGGCGCCACCCGAAACGACGAGGGAAATTTCTTCGGGCGAGATTTCTGCGAGCAGCAGCTTTTCCCATTGTGAGTAACTCATTTTCGGTGCTCTCGTGCCAACAACGGCAACTTTTTTCTTCATCTTTTCCATATTAGTTCGTTTTGGTTCATACTTGTTAATACGATGAAGAATTTTTACAAAGAGCAAAAACACCCCCTTTTTGCCCGTTTTTAAACGTTCGTTAACAATTATTACGAATTATTAGCGCTTTGCGGTCGTTTTCGCCTCCGTCTTTCTTGATTGTCCTCCTCCGGACTTGGCTAAAATTAAAATTCCAAACTTCTTAGTTCAAAGTTATCAATTATCAAAAATTCTCTAATTCTCTAATTCTTGAAAGAAAAGAAATAACTTGTGAGGGCAGAAATCTTAGGGCCGAGGACATGGGAAATATCTGCGGACACGCTGGAGATTGTTGCGAAGAGGCTGGAGTTTGTTGCGTGGAAATTGGAGTTTGTTGCGAGGAAATTGAATTTAGTCGCGCCGAGCCTGAATCTAATCGCGCCGAAATTGAATCTAATCGCGCCGAAATTGAAATGAAATCGCGATTCAATTTCAATTAGCTCGGCTTTTATTTCTGTCTTGACGCGAAAAATGCCAGTCCCGGCGCGATAAAATCAATCTTGACGCGGCAAAAGCCGGTGCACTCGGGGATTGCCGGCGGCCTAACGGAGATAATTGTTGGCTTGACGGAGATAATCGTCGACGCGAGGCGACGGGGCGTATGACACTTTTAATCTGTGCCAACTGCTATATTGTTGCCACTATTTTTAGCGGACAGCAATAAAATAAGACGCAGCCGTATTCCCACAAGGGAGTGCGGCTGCGTTGATTTTTGTGTAAGGGTAATCTCCTAGTAGTTTTGTGCCAGGAGCTGGAAGTAGCTCTGCGGATGAGCGCATGCGGGGCAGATCTCGGGAGCCTGCTTGCCTACGCAGATATGGCCGCAGTTAGCGCACTGCCAGATGCAGTCGCCATCCTTGGTGAAGACCACCTTCTTCTGAAGATTGTCGAGCAGCTTGCGGTAGCGCTCCTCGTGGTGCTTCTCAATGGCACCAACGAGTTCAAACTTGGTGGCAATCTCTTCAAAGCCTTCCTCGCGTGCTTCCTTGGCAAACTGAGCGTACATATCAGTCCACTCATAGTTCTCGCCATCAGCGGCATCTTTGAGATTCTCTTCGGTGGAAGGTACTGCACCTCCGTGGAGGTACTTAAACCACAGCTTGGCATGCTCTTTCTCATTAGCAGCGGTCTCCTCAAAGATGTTGGCTATCTGCACATAGCCATCCTTCTTTGCCTTGGAGGCATAGTAGGTGTACTTGTTGCGGGCCTGTGACTCACCAGCGAAGGCGGTCATCAGGTTTTGCTCGGTTTTTGTGCCTTTTAGATTCATAAATTTTGCAATTAAATAGTTAAGGAGTGAGAATTACTTCTCGCACTGGTCCTTGCAGCAGCAGGTGCCGATAATGCACCAAACGACGGCAGCAACGACAGCACCCACGATGGGGGCTACGATGAATACCCAGAGGTCTGTCATGGCCTGACCTCCCTCGAAGATGGCGGGACCGATAGAGCGTGCGGGGTTAACGGAGGTGCCGGTGTAATGGATGCCCACAAGGTGGATCAACACGAGGCTGAGACCGATGGCAAGGCCGGCAAACTGGCCAGCGCCCTTCTTTGCATCAGTGGTGCCAAGTACTACGAGCACGAAGATGAAGGTGAGCACAGCCTCAACGATGAAGCCTGCCAGTTGACTGCCTGCACCTGCGCAGCTGTTGGCTCCTGTGAGGGTGCCGCCAAACTCGGTGGTAGTGACGCTGGTGATGGCATAGAGTACGGCAGCGGCGATGATGGCACCGATTACCTGGAATACGATGTAGCCTACGGCATCCTTAGCACTGATACGCTTGGAGAGAAGGCAACCGATAGTGATGGCGGGGTTAATGTGGCATCCGCTTACGCCACCGATGGTGTAAGCCATGGCTACTACAGCAAGGCCAAAAGCCATTGCAGTGCCCACAACGGATGCGGTGTCAACGCCGCAGTTTAGGCTTACGGCAGCGCCGCAGCCAAGGAGGGTCAGTACAAATGTGCCCACCATTTCAGCTAAATACTTTTTCATAGTAGAATTAAAAGGTTGAAAGGTTATTGTTTATTGGTTATTGGTTGACGGAGATAGAAGGAGATATGCGTCTTCGACGCAGGAGATAAAGGACGATAGTCAGGACTAATGTCTTATATCTCCTTATAACTTCTTATAACTCCTTCTTCAATGTTATTGTTTAACGGTTATTGGTTATTGTTTATTAGCGCTACGGCGTAGGCGGCGATGCCTTCTTCGCGACCGGTAAAGCCAAGGTGCTCTGTGGTTGTGGCCTTGATGGATACGCAGTTGGCAGGCACTTGCATCACCTCGGCCAGGCAGGCCTGCATCTCAGGGATATGTGGATTAATCTTTGGGCGTTCGCAGCATACTGTAGCATCGATATTGCCTATGGCATAACCGTTTTGGCTGAGCAGGCTGACCACTTTGGCAAGTAGCAGCTTGCTGTCGATGCCTTTGTAGCGTGGATCAGTGTCGGGGAAATGATAGCCGATATCGCGAAGGCAGGCTGCCCCGAGCAGGGCATCACAGATGGCGTGGATGAGTACGTCGGCATCACTGTGTCCAAGAAGCCCGAAGTCTGTGTTAATCTTCACACCGCCAAGCCAGAGCTCACGGTCTGCTGCGATGCGATGAACATCATATCCTAATCCTATACGCACTTTTTTTATTTGAAATTTGAAATTTGAAATTTGAAATTTATTGCCAAGTCCGGCGATGGGGGTTCCCTCTAACTCTCCCTCTCATGGGGACTCGGTTATTGGTCAACGGTTATTGGTTAACGGTTATTGGTTATTGTTTAACGTCTGCGTCCGCGGTTGAAGAGGTCCCTGATGCCGTCCATATCGAAACCAAGGGATACGCGGAGGGTCTGGTCGAGAGGATTGGCGGCAGCCGTTGAGATTACGTAGCCGGCATCGATGGAGAATACGCTCATCTTAAATCCTGCACCTACGGTGAAGTATTTGCGTCCGCCCTTTGTGTCTGCCTCGTGGTGATAGCCGGCGCGGAGGGCAAACTTATCGTTGTACACATATTCTGCACCCACCGACCACTGTATTTCCTCTAGTTCCTCAGAGAATCCGTTGGGTGCATCGCCGAAACTCTTGAAGATGCCGGAGATAGACGATACATTGTAGTAGTGTTCCTCTCGATATTTCTGATACTCGGCAGTATGGTCCATGCCGTCGGTAGTGTCGAAGCCCAGCTTCTTGGCGCACTGGGCGTCGGTGGGATAAGTGGGCACGAGCAGCTTGTTGGCGTCGGCAGCAATGGAGAAGCGGTTATACTCGTTGATGGGAACGGTGTAGTTGAAACCGAGGCGCAGCGTTGTAGGGATGAAATAGGAATAGTCATCGCCGTAGTTGATCTTGCTGCCGAGGTTATAGATACCGCCACCGATGCTGAGCTGACACTCGCGGCTGCCCATATTTAAAAAGGTATTATAATATGCGGAAAGGTCTGCGGCAAAGGCAGAACCGGGCTTTGAGCCGTCGTCGCTCTTGCCGGAGAGGTCGGAGTAGATGTAGCGGAAGGTTACGGCTGCGGAGAATTTCTCGCTCAGCATGCGGCTATAGGCGGCATCTACTGCCAACTCATAGGGCTTGATGGTAGTGTTGTCCATTCCGTTGACCATCACATCGCCAAGGGAGAAATAGCGCAGTGAAGCTGAAACAGCCTGATAGTCTCCCAGACGATAGTAGCCTGCCATATAGGCAAGGTCGATATCGTTGACCAACTGGCGCAACCAGGGAGTGTAGTTGAGGGCTATACCTCCTTTGGATATTGCGAAGGGATACTTTGCGGCGTTCCACGCTTGGGAGTTGATATCCGCCTCGGTAGCGGCACCAACGTCACCCATACCGCCAGCTCGTGCATCGGGAGCGATGCTCTGTGATACAACGGCTGTCTGCACAGGGTTGAATTTTTCCTTGATATCCTCGGCCATCGATGTGGTGGCCAAAATCATCAGCGCTGTGAGCGCACTTGTTAGTTTCTTCATGTTTTTAAAAGTTTATGCTCAATGATTATAAACTCAAAAAAGTGCGGTTTATTGTCTATGTATAATCAATTTCTGCTTTTTTGTGCTTTGTTTGCTGTCATTGCAACTTATGGCAACCTTATAGACGTAAAGTCCGCCTTGCAGGGCTACGCCGTTGTTGGATGTGAGGTTCCATGGTATAGTGTGATAGCCGGTAGATGTGGTGGCCTTCTCAGTGTGCGTCCATACGTGCTGCCCGTAGAGGTTGTAGACATCGATGGTGAAGGTTGTCTCGCTGTTAGGGCGGTCGTAGTAGATGATAAAGGATGTAGTGGTGGATGCCGGGTTGTTGCTGAGATAGACTTTGTTCATTTGCGGTCTCATGCTGGCATCAACCACAAAGTCGAGCACGGCGGCCGAGGAGTTGTTCTTGACATCCCATGCACGGAACATCAGTTTGTGGTCACCGTCTTCCAGGGTGGGTATCATGAATGCCACCTTGCCGGAGGTGTAGCTGCCAAAGTCGTTCTCGTAGTAGGGATTGAGTATGTAGGAGGTGTTCTCCTTGCCGTCGATGATGAGCTCAAGGTCGTGCCCTACCCCATTGCCTGTGATATTTATGCCGTCCGAGTCGGAGAGGTTGGCATAGAAGTAGGGTGTGTCGTTAACTGTCTGGCCGTTCTGAAATTCCGGATTGTTGAGATAGACGTAAATCTTTGGCCCCTCTGTGCTGGCAGTGTAGCCTGGGCTGGTGCCGCCCACGGTGAATCGCTTGTCGGTGCCGTTGGCTTCAAGGCTGTGGTCGGTATTGACGGCATAGAGCTTTGCCATTCCCTCTCCGTTGGTGTATTTTATGTCGAGGGGTATTGGCATCACTACGCTGAATCGGCCGGCGCTTACTGAGTCGTTGCCCTCAAAGAGCAGGTGGTCGTAGGAGTAGTAAGTCAGCGGCTCGATGTCTTCTTTTGTATTGTTCTTGCAGGTAATGGTATCCTGGCTATCATAGAGGGTAATGGTCACTTGGCCGTTAAACATTGGCAGCTTGTTGCCGTCCTCATCTTCTATATGGCCTGAGAATCGTGCTTTGCTGCCGGCGGAGAGGTTGGGCAGTCGTCCGCTGCTTAGGGCCACGCCGTTGATGCTGTCGAGCACTGCTGTCTGTGTGGGCATCGACAGGGTTATGGCAGGGTCGCCCATCAGGGCATATTTCAGCTTGTTCTCGCTGTAGTCGCGTGCGCTGATTACCTCGCCGTCGACGGAGCTGACGAGATTTACTTTAGTCAGGCGCATTGCGTCGCCTATGGTGTTGCGCTTGCCATTTGACTTGCTGAACACGTAGTCGACGTAGTAGTTGTTGATATAGCTGTTCTGGGTGCTGTATACGGCTCGGGCAGAACTCATGAATGCTATGGCCGCTCCATTGGGGTTGACCATGCTCTCAACGCCTATATTTTCTTCTTCGCGGTCATAGGGCGTTATCTCGCATGATGCCACCACCCACATGGGCACCTTGGCGCTGGAGAAGGCCTTGAAGTTGGCTGTCTTGAGCACCAGTTCTTTAGATATGCAGTAGGGAGCGCCGTGACCGGTGTAGTCCATCAGGATGGCGCCCTTGCTGACAGCCTTGTTGATGTCGGTTGTTACCTGTGGGTAGGTGAAGCCGGTGGCGGTGGCCACTCGTGTATAGGTGTCCCAGTAGATGCGGTCAACCTTCAGGTTGGGATGACGAGCCTCCACATTCTGCACCACGCTCTCAGCACCGATCATGTGCTTCTGCCTGTCACCGTCATCGGCAAGGAAGCATACGGTGTTCTTCCAGCTGCCGGTGGCTTTGTTCTCGATATATTTCTCTATCTTGTCAACCAGTATCTTTGCCTTGTCGGCAGTTTTCACCGGCATTCGGCCTACGCCGAGATCCATTTTGTCGTAGCGTATGTTGCCGCCCTCGCCGTCGTCGAGCAGTCCGAAAAAGTCGTCGCAGACATAGCAGGTCACTTCGCTAGCCGAGGCCTCGCTCTCATAGCAAAGCAGGTAGTCGCGCGGGTCGAGGCGCCGGCATGACTCGGTCAGGCATCTGTTGTCCCATAGCGAGCTTCCGAAGAGCAGCAGATATTTGGGCAGGTCGTCGCCGGTGTTGCGGTCGTAGAGCATTTTGAGGTAGCGCCTATAGGCTCCGCCGTCGGGTGTGCCGGAGGAGAACTCATTGTATAGCAAATCGGCCCTGACCACCTTCACCCTCAGTGAGTCGTGACTGCGGTGGATGTCGGCCAGACGCTCAGCCTGCTCGAGCAGTTTTCCGCTTTCGGGAATGATAATCACCATGTCGGCCACTGAGTCGGCATGCAGGTCTTGGTTTACTATGTTGCCCACTCGCTCCGGTGTTGGGTAGGTGGCATTCACGTTCACTGCCACGTAGCGCAGCGTGGGGTTCTCTACGTTAAATTGCAGCGTACTGCCGCTGAATGTGCCCTCCACTCGTGCCGTTGGGTTGCCTGGATAGCCTATACGCCATATCTGTGTGGCGGCGGTGGCACCTTCCAGGCGCATGGCTGAGGGCTTGGTGCTGTAGTGGCTGAACACCAGGAAATTGCTGTTCATCTTCAGCTTGCGGCGATAGCATATCTTGACATAGTCCAGGCGTGCCGACTGCCCGGCGGTGGTGGTAATCCTCAGCGAGTTTGCATCAGTCAGATTGTTGAGGGCGAAGTCGCGGCGGCCGTTGGTGGCTTTGTCAAATTCGTTGGTCAGCGAACCCATCACTATGCTGCCGATGCTCTTGGAGTTGAAATAATGCTGAGCTGTCGTTATCTTGGTGGACGATGCCGAGATGGCCACTGTCATTGCCGATGTGTAGTCATTGTCCACGTCGGGAGTGTTGATGAGCAGGGTGCGGTCGTTGCCGTTGGCGTAGTTGTATTCTTCATAGAAGGTGCGGCCTCCGGTGTACCATGAGAATTCATCCTTGTCTATTATGGCATGCTCCGGGTAGGTGGTGATGGTCTGGCTTGTTGATGCCGGAGCTGCCAGCGTAGGCATGGCCAGCGGTTCGTCGCCTTCTGTCAGGAAGTAGTAGCTGTATCTGGAGTATGTGTTGTTGGCATGGTCGGCTATGCAGGCGCTGGTCTCGTCGGCAGGGTTGGAGAGAGTCCAGTTGCCCCATCTCACGGTGCCTTCGGCAAAGAACAGCAGTCCGTCGCCGCGGCGGTAGAGGGGCACCTCCTCCAGGTCGTCATAGTCGCTGTTGATGTAGGTGCCGTAGCTGATCACTTCGTTCTGCACGCGGCCTCCGTAGCCGTATAGCTTCACCCGGTTGATATTGCTGAATCCCAGTCCGGAGAGGAAGCTGGGCGTGAGCTGATAGATGCCCTCGTCGCTAACCCTTATCTTCACCCATTTGCCGGAGGCTAGCACAGAGTGGGCCTTGTAGCGGCCGTTACCCTCGCCGCTGTCCTCGTCAGATGTGGGATAGAAAGAGCCCGATTTGGCGGCACCCGTCTTGGCGGTGATGTTCAGTTTGCAGCTGATCAGCTTGAGGTATTTGCCGTTGCGCTTTATGATAGGCACGAACTTCACGTCAAGCATGCCCACCTTGCAGCTGACACCTAAGTAAGTCTCAATCTTTATCTCCTCCCCTATTTCTGCCTTCGCCTCGCGCAGCATCTTGCTCTCTGCCTTAGTCAGTTCCGCGTATTCCGGATACTCTATGCTCACGTCGTAGCCCAGGCTCGAATAGTCGGCGCCCAGGTCTATTGTCTTGCAAAACTCTGGCAGGTCGCCGCTTAGCGACACGCCGTTCCAGTTGATATGGGTAAAGACGTTGTCTGTATTCGCCGTGGCGGCTCCAGTTATGCTCGCGCACGCTATCAGGAAGATGGCGGCCCACAGCCTTTTAGTCATACTGTATATTGTTGATCTGTGCATATTCCTAGGGTTCGAAAGTATATGGTTCGAGAGTTATTTCACGTTGAATTCAGTTAGTTTATGGCCGCAAATCACGCCCTCCAGATGGCTGTCCACCTCCACCAGCGGTTTCTCCTTCGGCTGACCTGTCAGCAATATGTCGCCTTGGCGCAGGGTGAAGAATCTGCTTACCTTCTCTATCACCAGTCCGGCCTCCGCCTTGAGGTCTGCTATATGCAGCGAGCTCTTCTCCTCACCGTCTATCAGCAGCCGGGCCGTCAGTCCGTCGGCAGGTGCCTTCGGCAGTTCAGCCGTCTCCAGCCAATCTCCCAGGCATACGGAGCCGTCAAAGCTCTTGGCCTTGTCCCACGGATCTCCTTGCCGGCTGAGCTGGCGCAGTACATCCTCGGCGGTAAAGTCCACGGCCACTCCCACTGCATCGTAGTAGCGGTGGGCGAAGCGGGCGGCTATGCTCTTACCCATACGGCTAATGCGCAGCGCCAGATAGGGCGCAGCGCTCATCTCGTGGGTGAAGTCGGGCTTAAACATCGGCTTGCCGTGAGTCAGCAGCGCCGAGTCGGCCTTCATCCATATGCGAGGGCATTCCTGCATTATATCTAACGCATTTTGGCCGTTTTTATTGTACCCGTCAGCGCTTTCAGCAACTATTATCTTCATAATAACGCAAAGTTACAGACAAATCTTCAAACGGCAATGATTTTACACCGAAAAAAACTCCTTCTTCATCCTAATAAATTATTATAAGGTATCTATAAGCAACTTATATTGGATTTTTTTCGTAACTTCGCAGCCTAAATAATATTTATACGCAATGATTACAGTCAACGACCTGGCCATCCAGTTTGGCCATCAGATTCTATACAAGGACGTAAACCTCAAGTTCACCAACGGCAATATATACGGCATCATCGGTGCCAACGGCGCCGGCAAGAGCACCCTCCTCCGCGCTATCAGCGGCGAGCTGGAGGCCAGCAAGGGCACCATCGAGATTGGCGTGGGTGAGCGAATGTCGGTGCTTTGTCAGGATCACTTCAAGTATGACGACTACTCCGTGCTCGACACTGTGCTTATGGGCTACCGCGAGCTGTGGGACCTCAACAATGAGCGCAACGCCCTCTACGCCAAGGAGGATTTCTCTGATGCCGACGGCATCCGTGCCGCTGAGCTGGAGGAGAAGTTTGCCAACATGGGTGGCTACGACTCCGAGAGCAATGCCGGTGCCCTGCTTGAGCAGCTGGGCATACCCGTCAAGAAGCACTCCACCAAGATGGCCGACCTCGAGGGTAAGGAGAAGGTGCGCGTCCTGCTGGCGCAGGCCCTCTTCGGCGACCCCGACAACCTGTTGCTCGATGAGCCCACCAATGATCTCGACCTTGAGACCGTGGAGTGGCTTGAGAACTATCTCGGCAACTATGAGCACACCGTTCTGGTGGTAAGCCATGACCGCCACTTCCTTGATGCCGTCTCTACCCATACCGTTGACGTTGACTACGGCAAGATCACCCTCTTTGCCGGCAACTATAGCTTCTGGTATCAGAGTTCGCAGCTTGCCCTGCGCCTTATGCAGAATCAGCGTCAGCGCGTCGAGGAGAAGCGCAAGGAGCTGGAGGAGTTTATCCGCCGCTTCTCTGCCAATGTGGCCAAGTCCAAGCAGACCACCAGCCGCAAGAAGATGCTTGAGAAGCTGAGCATCGAGGAGATTCGCCCCTCCACTCGCAAATATCCCGGCATCATCTTCCAGATGGACCGCGACCCGGGCAATCAGATCCTCGAGGTCAAGGGACTCAAGGCTGTGGCCGATGACGGCGCAGTGCTCTTCCGCGACCTCAACTTCACCGTAGAGAAAGGTCAGAAGGTCGTCTTCATAAGCCATGACTCCAGAGCCATGACAGCCCTCTTTGAGATAATCAACGGCAATGCCCAGCCCGTGGAGGGCGAGTATAAGTGGGGCGTCACCATTACCACCGCTTATCTGCCGCTTGACAACACCTCCTTCTTCAATTCCTCCATGAACATGCTGGAGTGGCTCAGCCAGTTTGGCGAGGGCAACGATGTCTATTTCAAGGCATTCCTCGGCCGCATGCTCTTTAGCGGCGAGGATATACTGAAGAAGGTCAATGTGCTCAGCGGCGGTGAGCGTATGCGACTGATGATTGCCCGCATGCAGCTTAAGAATGCCAACTGCCTCATCCTCGACACCCCTACCAACCATCTTGACCTCGAGTCCATACAGGCCTTCAACAACAACCTCAAGCTTTACAAGGGCAACCTTCTCTTCGCCAGCCACGACCATGAGTTCATCAACTCTTTGGCCGACCGCGTGATAGAGCTTACCCCCAACGGCATCATCGACAAGCTCTCTAACTATGAAGACTACATGGCCGATGCCCGCATCCAGGAGCTCAGACATAAGCTGTATAACAATGAATAAATGGTTAGCGGTTAGAGGTTAGCGGTTAGCGATGAATAAATTTTCTAATTCTTGAAAATAATCTTCTTGAAAATAATCCGCGCAAATTATAGAACTCAAGACCTTGTAAATCGAAAATTGTAAATAGTCCAATTGTAAATCAATTGTAAATTGTAAATTGCTAAATTGTAAATATCACCATGGTTCTAATCGCAGGTCCTTGCGTCATCGAGAGCGCTGAGCTCCTTGACACCGTTGCCGCCGAGTTGGTGCGGCTCAACAGGCAGTATGGGCTCGACATCATCTTCAAGTCCTCCTTCGACAAGGCTAATCGCACCTCGCTCAAGTCCTATCGTGGACCGGGCCTCGACAAAGGCCTGCAGATGCTGGCTGATGTCAAGGCTAAGCACGGCCTAAAGATACTCACCGACATCCATGAGGCCTATCAGGCAGCCCCTGCCGGCGAGGTGGCCGATGTGCTGCAGATACCGGCCTTCCTCTGCCGTCAGACCGATCTGCTCGTGGCAGCTGCCAGGACAGGCAGGATAGTCAATATCAAAAAGGCGCAGTTCCTTAGCGGCCAGGATATGCGCTATCCCGTGGAGAAGGCCGTCCAGAGCGGAGCCGCCGAGGTGTGGCTCACGGAGCGCGGCAACAGCTTTGGCTACAACAATCTGGTGGTCGATTTCCGCAATATCCCTGAGATGCTGCGCTTCACCCCTACCGTGATCATGGACTGCACCCACTCCGTGCAGCGTCCCGGTGCAGGCGACGGCTTCACTGGCGGCGACCGCCAGTTTATCCCCGCCATGGCGCTCGCAGCCAAAGCCTTCGGTGCCACAGGCTACTTCTTCGAGATTCACCCCGACCCCTCCGTGGCTCTCAGCGACGGCACCAACATGCTGCCCCTCGACCAGTTTGAGAGCGTAGTTGAAAGTTTGATAGATTAAAAGTTAAAAGGTTAAAAGGTTAAAAGATTGTTTGTTAGTCGTGAGTCAAGAGACGAGAGTCAATCCGGACTTGGCTAAACCTCAAATCTCAAATATTAACAGTTTTCGTTTTCGTTTCGTTAACTCCGTAAATTGTGAAATTGTAAATAAAAACCATGTGGAACTCAACCGCAATTCAATGCTTTAAGGACGAGGCTCAGGCTCTGCTCGACCTCATCCCCAAGCTCAACGAAGATTTCGATAAGGCCATCAACCTCATCCTCTCCTGCAAGGGCAAGGTCATCATCACCGGTGTGGGCAAGAGCGGTCATATCGGTGCCAAGATAGCTGCCACCCTCAGCAGCACCGGCACTCCCAGCTTCTATGTCAATCCCCTAGACCTCTACCATGGCGATCTCGGCGTCATCATGGAGGGCGATGTCGTCATAGCCATCAGCAACTCCGGCTATACCGACGAGCTGCTGCGCCTCGTTCCTTCGCTCAATGAGCGCAGCATCCCCATCATCGGTATGAGCGGCAACCCCGACTCGCTGCTTGCCCAAAACTCCTATGCCCATCTCAATATCGCCGTAGAGCGTGAGGCCGACCCCCTCAACCTCGCCCCCACCTCCTCCACCACGGCCACCCTCGCCATGGGTGACGCCATAGCATGCTGCCTCGTTAAGGCCCGCGGCTTCCGCGAGATGGACTTCGCTCAGTTCCACCCCGGCGGCATGCTCGGCAAGCGCCTACTTACCAAGGCAAGCGATGTCATGCACACCCAGGACCTTCCCGTGGTCACACCCGCCACTCCCCTGCCCGAGGCAGTCACCATTGTCAGCCAGGGACGCCTGGGCATCTGCATAGCCGTTGATGATGACCGGATATGCGGCATCATAACCGACGGCGACATACGCCGTGCCATGCAGCACTCACAGTCCAACTTCTTCACCCTCAAGGTCGGAGACGTCATGACCCACAATCCCAAGACCGTGCCCCCCACCATGAAGATAGTCGAGATAGACAATATCCTCAATCGCAACAAGATCCACTGTGTCCTCGTGGCTGACGCCGACCGTCATCTCCTCGGCGTAGTTGACTCCTTCAGCACGGTAATATAATCTACCAACAGACCGTTAGCATGCGCTCCCTCCTCCCATCCTTACTGCTCAGTTGCCTGTTGGCAATAGTCAGCCCCCAATGGTCGGCAGCCTATGCCCAGGGCATCGAGTCGCTGCGCACCGCCGTAGAGCAGGAGGGAGCCGTTTTCACATCCAACAATAGCGTAGTCTTCTTCGCCAGCGGCACCGACAAGTTCCGCGACCTCTTCCAGGCTGTCCGCGAGGCACGGCAGACCATCCACATGGAGTACTTCAATTTCCGCGACGACTCCATTGCCAACACCCTCTTCGACAGCCTCGCCGTCAAGGCCAGGCAGGGCGTCAAGGTACGCCTGCTCTACGATGATTTCGGCAACAAGAGCAACAACCAGCCCATACGCCCCAAGCGCCTGCAGGAGATACGCGACATGGGCATTGAGCTGTACGTCTTCGACCCCATCAAGTTTCCGTGGCTAAACCATATCATTCCCCGCGACCACCGCAAGATAGTCGTCATCGATGGCAAGTCGGCATACAGCGGCGGCATGAACGTAGCCGACTACTATATCAACGGCAAGCCCGAGTTTGGCGGGTGGCATGACCTCCACTATCGCATCGAGGGCGATGCCGTGGGAGAATACCAGAAGATATTCCTCCGCGCCTGGCGCTGGACCACCGGTCAGGACATCAGCGGTCCCGAGCTCTATCCCGGCCTCTCGCTACCCGAGAACAAACTGCCCCATCTTACTGAAGACCAGACGCCTACGGCAGGGAAAAAGACCCTTGCCGTTATCAACCGCGAGCCCCGCACATCACCCAAGATTATCCGTCGCACCTTCATACATTGTTTTGACAATGCCCAGCAGCGCATACTGCTTATCAACCCCTATTTCACCCTCAGCCACTCTATCGTAAAGGCCATTAAGCGAGCCGTCAGGCGCGGTGTGGATGTCCAGATCATGGTCAGTGACAAGAGCGACATCCCCATCACCCCCCGCATTGTCGACTATCAGGCTCACCGCCTCATGAAAGCCGGAGCCAAGGTCTATTACTATACCGGCGGTTTTCACCACTCCAAGATAATGATGGTTGACGGCCAGTGGTGCTATGCCGGCAGTGCCAATCTCGACCAGCGTTCCCTGCGTTGCGACTATGAGGTCAATGCCCTTATCCTTGACCCCTACTCCACTGCCCAGCTCGAGCAGATTTTCATTCGCGACCGCGACAACCACAGCTTCCTCCTCACTCCGGAGAAGTGGCAGTCCTTCCCACGCTCGCGCCGTCGTGCCGCCTGGTTCTGGCATCTGCTCCTCACCCCGTGGGTGTAATCATTTGAGCAGAATTGAAGGATTAAAAAATTTAAGAAATGAAGAACGAAACTGAAGAGCGGAAGTAGAATTGAAAAAAGGAAAAATGGAAGAGCAACTTCAATTCTTCAACTCTTCAATTCTTCAATTCTAACAGCTATCAACTCGCTAACCTTTCTTTGCCTTGCAGGTCTTGCATAGGTGGCGGCCCATCTTTATAGCCTCCGCCATCTTGATTTGCTTAATTTCGCTCTTGCAGGTGTTCAGGGCCTTGCAGGTGCGGCTAACGTGGTAGGTCTTGGCGTTAGTGCCCGTGCAGATGTAAACCTTGGCATCCTTCTTGATTTGGGCAGATGCGCTGCCGCACAGCAGTGCGAGTGCCAGCAGGGATAGTGTCAGGTGTTTCATAGTTTGTTGCGTATAGAAGCTATGTTGTGTTTGTGTTCTGAGTCTCTTGGTTAATTAAAAACTCGCACGATCTGTCGCAGATGGTGCGGATATGAAAAGATTTTGTACTTGATTTCTGCTGCTCCTTTTTGCGGAGGCAGTATCAGTTGCAAAGTTATGTAATTTTTTCGCGACACTGCAAAAAATCGTCATAAAAAAATATTTTCACCCCGCTGGAGATAGAGGCAACCACCAACTTCATCCAGTCGCTCATCACTCCTAAGGAAGGCAAAGCCGACTGACTCCCTACGACGCAGGGCTGGCACTGCGCCAAAGCAACGCCCGCAGCATAATTTTTATTCCTATTTGGAATTGCAAAGATTTGTTAAAAATACTATCAAATGCTATCAAAACTATCACTAAAAAAAGATAGTATTCGCGATTTTCCATATACCCTTCTTATTAAATATATAATATATAATTTGAATTAAAGTTATACCATTGATATTCAAAGAGATAACTTTTTCAATTGCGGGAAAAATGGGTGTTTATAAAAATACTACCTACTTTAGTGATAGTTTTGATAGTATTTGCCAATAAAATTTTTGGTCAAAACCTATCATTCCTAACAAACCTATCATTCCTAACAAACCTATCACTAAAAAAATGTTAGGAATACGTAGAAAAAAAATCTAATCGCGTAGAAGTTGGCACTTTCGACGCGATTAGATTTCGTTTCAAGGCTTTTAGATTTCGTTTCGACGCGATTAGATTTGCCGCCAAGGCTCTCAGATTTCCTTTTGTCGGACCGCGCTTGCAGCGCGACCACCGACGAAATCTTCGCGAAGGCTTCGCCTTTGACTTCGGCGCGATTAGATTTCACTTCGGCGCGATTAGTTGTCGCTACGCGACACGCAGATTTACGCAGATGAAGGCAGATTACGCAGATTATTAAAACACGAATCTAACGAATAACACGAATGCTGAAAGTATCGCGAAAAGGCTCTATTGAGCAATGCTTTCTTTGAGCAATGCTCTCTATTGAGCAATGCTCTCTTTGAGCGAAAAGGCTCTATTGAGCAATACTCTCTTTGAGCGAAAAGGCTCTGTCAGTGGTCGGCGAAGCCGGGCTTCAATTCTTCAGTTCTAAAAATCTTCAATTCTAATATCTCTGCGGTTCTTTTTGGTGTTATTGACTGCGGGAGTAGGGAAAAATGATTAACTTTGCATCGTCTTCAACTTTCAAATTAATTTATGCATAATCACGAGCACCACGGACATCACGAGCATTGCCACGAGCATCACGAGCATTGCCACGAGCACAACGAGCATTGCCACGAGCATCATGAGCACCATCACGAGGGTGGTGGTCGCAGGCTGGTGCTTATCATTGCCGCTGCCCTGCTGCTGGTGGGTGCCATTGTCGTTGACAAGACGCTGATTGCCAATTCTCAATGGTCAATGGTTAATGGTCAATGGTCAATGGTTCTCCGGCTGCTGATCTACCTAGTGCCTTACCTGCTGGTGGGCTATGAGACTCTGAAGGAGGCTGCCGAGGGCGTGGCTCGCGGACAGGTGTTCAACGAGCATTTCCTGATGACTATAGCTACGGTGGGGGCCATGACGCTGGGCTTTCTGCCGGGTGGCGAGCCTGAGTTTGCGGAGGCAGTGTTCGTGATGCTGTTCTTCCAGGTCGGCGAACTCTTTGAGGGCTATGCCGAGGGGCAGAGCCGCAGGAGCATCGCCCACCTGATGGATGTGCGCCCCGACACGGCGCGCGTGGAGCGCGACGGCCGGCAGGTGAGCGTGAACCCTAATGATGTGGCGCTGGGCGAGACGATTGTCATCGGCCCGGGCGAGAAGGTGGCGCTGGACGGCGTGGTGACGGAGGGCTCCTCGCAGCTCAACACCGTGGCGCTGACGGGCGAGAGCATGCCGCGGCCGGTGGGCGTGGGTGACGAGGCGCTGTCGGGCTGCATCAACATGCAGGGATTGCTGAAGGTGAGGGTGACGAAATCGTTCGGCGAGAGTACGGCGAGCAGGATCATCGCCATGGTGGAGGACGCGGCTGAGCATAAGTCGAAGAGCGAGGCTTTCATCACCCGCTTTGCAAGGATATATACCCCTATTGTGGTCTTCGCGGCGATTGCCATCGCCATCTTTCCGCCCCTGCTGTCCAACGGTCAATTATCAATTGTCAATTCTCAACTGTCAATTGTCAACGGTCAATGGGTAGAGTGGCTGCGCCGGGCGCTGATGTTCCTGGTGGTGTCGTGCCCCTGCGCCCTGGTGATCAGTGTGCCGCTGACTTTCTTCGGCGGCATCGGCGGTGCCTCGCGACGGGGTATCCTGGTGAAGGGGGCTAACTACCTTGACAGGCTTGCCAAGACGGACACGGTAGTCTTTGACAAGACGGGCACGCTGACGCTTGGGCAGTTTGTGGTGACGGCCGTTCACCCCGACCGCTGCGACGAGCACAGGCTGCTGCACCTGGCGGCTCACGTGGAGCACTACTCCACCCACCCCATCGGCGCTGCGCTGCGCGAGGCGTTTCCCGAGGAGGCTACCGACGGATGCCGTCTGCAGAAGGTGGAGGAGGTGGCCGGACATGGCATCAGGGCCGAGGTGGAAGGCGAGACGGTCAGCGTGGGCAACACGAGGATGATGGACTCCGTGGGCGCCAAATGGCACGAGTGCCGGGAGTGTGAGGACGGTCACCGCGGCGGCACGATGATTCATGTGGCCATCGACGGCGATTATGCAGGACATATCATCATCAACGATAAGGTGAAGGACGACAGCGCAGCCGCCATCAGGGAGCTGAAGGGGCTGGGCGTGAGCCGCACGGTGATGCTGACGGGCGACCGCCACGACACGGCTGACGGCGTGGCACGCGAGCTGGCTATCGACGAGTGGCACTGCGAGCTGATGCCTGCCGACAAAGTGGCGCACGTGGAGAGGCTGCTCGCCTCTCCTACCCCCGACGGCACGAGGGACGGCATGTTGGCGTTTGTGGGCGACGGCATCAACGATGCGCCGGTGCTGGCGCTGGCGGACGTGGGCATCGCCATGGGCGGACTGGGCTCGGATGCCGCCATTGAGGCTGCCGACGTTGTGCTGATGGACGACAGTCCGCTGAAGGTGGCGACGGCCATACGCATTGCGCGCCGCACGCTGGGCATTGCCCGCCAGAATGTGTGGGGGGCCATCGGCGTGAAGGCGGCGGTGCTGGTGCTCGCCCTGCTCGGCATAGCCAGCATGTGGATGGCAGTGTTCGCCGACGTGGGGGTGACGGTGCTGGCGGTACTCAACGCGATGAGAACGCTGAAGAGAAATTAGAAATTAGAAATGAGGAATTAGGAATGAGGAATGCCGCAGGCATCGCGAAAAGGCTCTTTCGCTGTCGGCGAAGCCGGAGCGAAACTTGCAGGAGCCTTTGAGAGCGAAGCGGCAATTAGGAATGAGGAGTGAGGAATTAGGAATTAGGAATTAGTAGTCCCCGCTAACCGCTAACCGCTCAACGCTAATCGCTAACCGCTAAACCTCAATGCCGCAGGTATCGCGAGCGGCTCGTTGGCTGTCGGCTCTACGAGTTAAACTAATTATACGAAAATAAGCAAGTGTCAGGCTGGCACTTGCTTATTGTATATGTTACCGACCGTCAGGCGGTAAGAGGTCTTTTCTCCTTATGGGATGGCTTATTTTGCGTAGTTGATGCTGCGCACCTCGCGGATGACGCATACCTTGACCTGACCGGGATAGGTCATGTCGGTCTGAATCTTGTTGGCGATGTCGAGGGAGAGCTGGTTGCACTGTGCATCGTCCACCTTGTCGGCACCTACGATGACGCGGAGCTCACGGCCTGCCTGAATGGCATAGGTCTTGGTGACGCCGGGATAGCTCATGGCGATATTCTCGAGATCCTTGAGGCGCTTGATATATGCCTCTGCCACCTCACGGCGGGCACCGGGACGGGCACCGCTGATGGCATCGCAGACCTGTACGATGGGCGCGATGAGGGAGGTCATCTCACACTCGTCGTGGTGGGCGGCGATGGCGTTGACTATCTCGGGCTTCTCCTTATACTCCTCGGCTATCTTGGCGCCGTACTCTGCATGTGACAGTTCGGTGTCCTCATCGGGCACCTTGCCGATATCGTGGAGCAGACCGGCGCGCTTGGCCTTGCGTGAGCTGAGTCCCAGCTCGGCAGCCATGATGCCTGCCAGGTTGGCTGTCTCACGGGCATGCATAAGGAGGTTCTGTCCGTAGGACGAACGGTACTTCATCTTGCCGATGATGCGTATGAGCTCGGGATGGAGGCCGTGGATGCCGAGGTCGATGGCTGTGCGCTTACCTGTCTCGAGCACTTCCTCGTCAACCTGCTTCTTTACCTTGGCCACTACCTCCTCGATGCGTGCGGGGTGGATGCGGCCATCGGTGATGAGCTGATGGAGGGCGAGGCGGCATATCTCGCGGCGAACGGGGTCGAAGGCGGAGATGACGATGGCCTCGGGGGTGTCGTCAACGACTATCTCGACGCCGGTAGCTGCCTCAAGGGCGCGTATGTTGCGTCCCTCGCGACCGATGATGCGCCCCTTGACTTCATCATTGTCGATATGGAAGACGGTGACGGAGTTTTCGATGGCGGTCTCAGTGGCTACGCGCTGGATGGTCTGGATGACTATCTTCTTGGCCTCCTTGTTGGCGGTCATCTTGGCCTCATCCATTATCTCGTTGATGTAGCTCTGGGCGTTGGTGCGTGCCTCATCCTTGAGGGAGGTGATGAGGCGCTCCTTGGCCTCGTCGGCGGAGAGTCCGCTGATGGCCTCGAGCTTCTCACGCTCCTGGGCAGCGAGCTTGGCGACCTCCTCCTCCTTATGCTGAAGGGCCTGGGTCTGCTTTTCAAGGGCGGACTGCATGGAGTCGAGCTCCGACTTGCGGCGGCTGACGGCGTCCTGACGCTGGTTGATGCTGATTTCGCGCTGCTTGAGCTTGTTTTCGGCCTGGAGCAGATTCTGATTGCGCTGCTGCACCTCCTTGTCGAGCTGGGCCTTACGGTTGACAAACTCTTCCTTCACTTGCAGGAGTTTCTTCTCCTTGATGTTCTTTGCCTCAAGCTCGGCCTGGGCAATGGTGGTGTTATACTTGGCCTTGATGACGTAGCGGAAGATGGCGTAGCCTGCTACGCATCCCACGATGAGACAAACGATGGCCAGTATAATGGTTGTAATCATAATGTCGTTCTGGTTTTAGGGTTATTACTAAATATATAACGTCTTGGAAAGATTTCTTTGTTTTATGGAGGTGATGAGGCGGTCAGAGCTGCAGTGTCTGGTCGAGCTTGTCAACCAGGGTCTGCAGGCGGTCCTCAATATTCTGCTCAGTTACGAGGGCTATGGCAAGGTCGAGCATCACCATGGCATAATAGTCCTGCTTGTCTTCAGCAAAGAAGGATGCCGTGTAGCGGTCAATCCTCTGCTGGATGAGCTTGGCAGCCTTGCGATACGTCTCCTCGGTGTCGCGGGTAACGGTGATGGGATATGTCTTGTTGGCTATCCTAAGTTGTATGTTGAATTTTTCGTCGGTCATGAGGGGGAAATATATTTATTTGAAATTTGAAATTTATTGCCAAGTCCGGAAGTGGGCACTGAAAGAAATTACCAGAAATTATTCAAAAATTTATGCCCAACGGCTTGCTAAAATGTAATTTGTGAAGCGTCTTATTGTCCAATTGTGAAATCGTCCAATTGTGAAATCGTCAGATTGTGAAATTGTCAAATGTTATTTATTTCTCAACCACGAGCAGGGAGATGCATGTATCGATCTGGTGGATGAGGCGGGACAGCTGCACGCGTGTCTGATGGACATCCCTCTCGCTGAGGGCAAGGGTCTTGGCTGTCTTGAGTGTCTCATACTGCTGCTTGAGCAGGGCATTCTCCTCCTTCAGCGCACTGGCTATCTGCTGATACTTCTGCAGGTCGGCATAGCGCTTGGTGAGAATGTCAAGCTTGACTTCAAGCTGATTGATGAGGTCGTCTTTCTTCGTTGCCATGGGTTGTTGGAGAGTCCCCTTCCTGTTCCCCCCGTGGGAGGACGGTAAAGGGCCGACGGTTTATTGGTTAATGGGTATCGGTCACTTAGCCTGCTGTGCCTCGGTGTCGCGGTTGCGCGGCTCCTTCTTGGCAAGCAGTATGATGTGGTAGGCATACTCGGTCATCCACTCACGGGAGTAGCCCAGGCGCTGCTGGTAGGTGCGCAGGGCATAGGTGGCCTTGCGCACGGCATCGTCCTTGAACTTCTCCTTGGTGAAGATGTCGTTGACACCCTTCTCCACTACGGAGCGCAGGGCCTTCTTGAGGAACGACGGCATGCGCAAGCGCAGCTGGAGGGTGCTGGACAGTACGGTGAGCAGATCCTGGCTGAAGCCCTGAAAAAGGAGGAAATAGTTGTTTACCTGGTTGATGTTGCGGCAGTTGGCCTTGACGCTGGCGTCTATCTCGGTAAAGAAGGACTCGCTCATGCCATACATCTCCTCCAGCATCTTCTTGCAGCGGTTCTTCTCGCCAAGGCCGAGGCGATTGTTGACGGTGGCAACCTTAAGGCTGCTCTTAAACATTCGCAGGTCAGGCAGCATGGCCAGGTTGGTGATGCCAAGCTTGGATGCCATGAGCGCCTGATAGTACACGCGGATGAGGGACATGAAATCCTCCATGCCGCCTATGCGATAGGCAGGCTTCTTAGAGGACTTCCTGCCAAATATTCTTGAAAATATGCCCATGTGTATATATATTTTAGTGGCAAAGTTAGGGATTTTTAAGCAAACTGATAATATATTGAGTCGCTTTTTTTCTGCGATTGGCTGCTTTTTACTACTTTTGCAGTAGCTATGGCGGAAAAATGACGCGTAGCGAGTTAAAGTTTTTGTTGAACGAAACGGATAAAGTGCCGATATAGATGATACGGAAAATGCTTCAGTCGCTGGGCGAATATCTGCTGCTGATGGCACGCACTTTTCAGCGACCCGAGAGGATAAGGATGTTCCTCAAGCAGTACTATAAGGAGATGATGGCCCTGGGCATCAACTCGGTGGGCATAGTGCTGCTTATATCGCTGTTTATCGGCGCCGTGATATGCATACAGATTAAGCTCAACATCCAGAGCGCGTGGATGCCCTCATGGGTGAGCGGCTACACTACCCGTGAGATCATGATGCTGGAGTTTTCCTCCGCTATCATGTGCCTTATACTGGCTGGCAAGGTGGGCTCGAATATCGCCTCGGAGATAGGCACCATGCGCATCACCCAGCAGATTGACGCCCTCGACATTATGGGAGTGAACTCTGCCTCCTACCTTATCTTGCCCAAGATAGCTGCGCTGGTCAGCTTCATACCCATACTGGTCACCTTCAGCGTGGCTGCCGGCATAGTGGGTGCCTACTGCACCGCCTATCTGGCCAACATAATCACTCCCGCCGATCTGACGCTGGGACTGCAGCATAGTTTCACGCCGTGGTATTTCTGGATGGGAGTGGTCAAGTCGCTGTTCTTTGCGTTTATAATCGCCAGCGTGTCGTCATACTACGGCTACAATGTCAAGGGCGGCTCGATAGAGGTGGGCAAGGCCAGCACCAGTGCCGTGGTGTCATGCTCTGTGCTGATACTGTTCTCCGACATTTTCCTAACTCAGCTCTTATCCTGATGATAGCGGTAGAAAACATAAGCAAGTCTTTCGACGGCAGACAGGTGCTTCACGACATCAGCGTGGAGTTCCTCAACGGCCGCACCAATCTGATAATAGGCCAGAGCGGATCGGGCAAGACAGTGCTGCTCAATAGCATTGTGGGCCTGCATCAGCCCGACTCAGGCCACATCTATTATGACGGGCGCGACATTACCGTCATGAGCAAGAAGGAGCGCACCATGCTGCGCCGCGAGATAGGCATGCTGTTCCAAGGCTCTGCCCTGTTTGACTCGATGACGCTGCTGGAGAATGTGATGTTTCCCCTGGATATGTTTTCCGATAAGTCATACAAGGAGCGCAAGGCTCGCGCCATGCTGTGCATAGACAGGGTCAATCTGCTGGGCTCTGAGCATAAGCACCCGGCAGAGCTGAGCGGCGGCATGCAGAAGAGGGCCGCCATAGCACGCGCCATTGCCATGGAGCCGCGTTACCTGTTCTGCGACGAGCCGAACTCCGGCCTCGATCCCAAGACGTCGCTGGTGATAGACAAGCTGATCTCAGAAATAACCCACGAAAACAATATTACCACCATTGTCAATACCCATGACATGAACTCCGTCATCGGCATCGGTGAAAACATATTGTTTATCAACAACGGGGCAGCGGCGTGGCAGGGAAACAGCAAGGAGGTGCTTACCTCCAACAATAAGATGCTGAATGACTTCGTCTTTGCCTCAGAGTTCAGCAAGCAGCTGAGGCAAGATATTCTGGCAAATATTCATTGAGAGGGAGGCGGCGAACATCGAGCCCTTGTTTCTCTACGTCCCATTCAGGGGCGGAAACTTGTGTGGCCGTGTCAGCGTCGCACCTTGAAGAGGGAATCGTCTCTGGTTATGATATCCTGTTTCTTGGAGAAGCGGTTCTTCCTATGGGCGTCTGCCCCGTTGGATGAATAGGCTGCGAGGTTCGGCATGGCGTTGTGCAGCACCGAATGGTAGCCGAGCCATCGGCTCATCACCTTGTCAACATATTGGTATGTCTCGCTGCCTACCATGTAGCCGCATTTCACCACGGGGTCTCTGTAGTAGCGAGCCTCGCTGAGGTGGAGGATGAAGAAGCTGACATCACTCCATAGGTAAGGGTTCTTGCCGTACTTGCGAGCCAGGGCCATGGCGTCGCTGACGTGGCCAAAGCCGCCGTTGTAGGCCGCCAGCACAAATTTCTTCCGCTCCTGCGGATTCCTGATCATGGCAAACCTGCCCTCCTGCTTGCTGATAATGCGCGCTGCCGTCATTATGTTGGTCTCGGGATCAAACAGGTTGGCAGGGTTGACGCCCATTCCGCTTGCCGTGGAGGGCATGATCTGCATCAGTCCTCTGGCGCCTGCCCACGAAACGGCATTCTTGTCGAAGCCTGACTCCTGGTAGCACTGCGAGGCCAGGAGCTTCCAGTCCCAGCCGGTAATATGGCTGGCGCGGAGGAAGAGGGCATCGTAGTTGGAGACGATGCCTTTGTTCTTGGAATATAACACCGGCTGACTGCGCTGCACACGGAATCGGTTGGCGCTGACATTGTTCATGGAGGCCATGACTTTGGCACGGGTTGAGTCGGAATACCAGGCATTCAATTCCTCCTGCAAATCGGGTGACCCTTCCCTGGTGGCCCACGAGCCATGATCGCTATTAGCCCCACAGGATTTAAGGCCATTGCCGGCAATGATGCTTTGCGGCAACTCACACGCAATCAAGTCAACCTTGGCCTCTTTCAGCTGTCTGATCATTTCTGCCGTATCTTTGGCCACCTCCATACGAAGACGCATGCCCAGATGATTGGCAAAGGCTTCCGCCATCATAAACTGCAGACCTAAACTGCGATTGCGATATTCATAATAGGTGTCAGGTCCATTCACTGTGATAGCTATCAGTTCTCCCGACTGCTCAATTTCGCTCAGGTCGGGTGAGATAGCGGATTTTGCCTCATCGTTATCGCTGTCAATGCTTGCTGACAGGGCACCGGGATGCCTCTTGCAGCTGATGAATGCTGCAAGCATTAATACACATAATGACAGCTTTTTAAACATTTTTGCTTTAGCGTTAGTAGTAAGTAACTATGACTGCTTTATTTCTTGCCAATCAAAGGGGGAGTGACTGAAGATGGGTTTTGTGATCAGGTCGGTATCGGCCACAAACTTGTCGGCCGGAGCAGCAGTCAATACAAACTATAGTGCAACTATAGTGCAACTGCTAACTCTCTTTTCATCTTGCACCGAAAGGCATTCCAAAAGGAAAACGTATGTATGATACTGCGAAGTTACGCATTTTTTAGCTAAGATGTGCGCCAGAGCACCTAAAAACAGAAAAAAATGCCAACATCTATATTGTTGACAAAAAATAAGGAAGGACACATTAGTGCATCCTTCCTTGAGCCTCTTGTCGGATTCGAACCAACGACCCCGAGATTACAAATCACGTGCTCTGGCCAACTGAGCTAAAGAGGCGGGTGGGCAAGCTAACTGCATCGCGCCGCTACAACCAACTACCCTTGCTGCGGTCAAGCCCTGGGGGATTTGAAGGGAGCTGGCCGTACAGCACTCGCCCATATATCTTTAATTTTGCTATTTCAAAAATGTGTCCGTCACTACGCTTAGTGAGGAAAAGCGTAGTGACCGTACAGCACTCGCCCGTCATTCGGAGTGCAAAAGTAGACTATTTTTTTCTTTCGGCAAAGGAAAACATGCTTTTTTTGACGCCTCTGGGAATATGTGATGTTATTTTTTCATCTTTTCTTTCTCTATGGCGTCGCGTATAACAAGACTGGCGAGTGTCAGGCCAAACATGGCCGTGATATGCATAACGGTGCCATTGGCCCTGATGCCGTCAGAAGCCTGCATGACATTCTTGCGCTGCTCGCTGGAGAAGACGCACTGAAATTTCTTGGCAGGAAAGTTAAGCTGGCTCTTGAAACGCTTACGCAATGCCCGAGCCAGAGGATCGCCCTGAACTTTCCAAAACTCAGCAATCTTTATCTTCGTGGTGTCAAGCTTGAGTGCTGCACCCATGGATGAGAACAGCCTGGCATTGCTTTGACATGCTTGCAGAATGAGCAGGGCCTTGTCTTTCAGCGAATCAATGGCATCGATAACGTAGTCGTAACTGTTGAGAGGAAAGTCGTTGGCTGTTTCAGCGCTGTAGGTCTTCTGTATTGCCACCACGGTAGCTTCTGGATTGATATCAAGCAGCCTCTTGCGCAGCACCTCAACCTTGGGCTGCCCAAGTGTTGAGGTGGTGGCCATCAGTTGGCGGTTTACGTTGCTTTCTGCCACACAGTCGGAGTCAACGACGGTTAAGTGCCTGATGCCGCTGCGCACCAGGCTTTCAGCGCACCATGACCCTACCCCACCAACGCCAAAAATGATTACATGTTTAGAGGCAAGTGACTCCATGGCCTCTTGCCCTAACAATAGCTCTGTACGTTGGAAGAGCGGATTCATCGCTGCTTACGGACGGGGTCGCAGGTGAGTCCTACTCCTAGTTTCTTGAAAATCTTGCGGTCCACCTCGCTCAGCATGACGGTAGAATGAACCTGGCATCCTTTGAGCTCAGGCAATTGGGTGAGTGCCCGGCGGCATTTGTCGTCATGCTGACTGAGTACGGAAAGGGCTACTAGGACTTCGTCGGTATGTAGGCGAGGATTGCGTCCGCCAAGATACTCCACCTTGGTTTTCTGGATGGGCTCAATCATGGCCTGCGGCAGGAGCTTCACTTGGTGGTCGATGCCTGCCAGGTGCTTGACGGCATTGAGGATAAGTGCGGCACTCGGACCTAGCAAAGGACTCTCGCCGGCAGTGATGAGCGTGCCGTCAGCCAATTCAATGGCGGCAGCCTGCATGCCAGACTGCTCCTTGCGCTCGCGGGCTGCCACAGTGCAGGCGCGGTCATCAGTGGTAATTTTAGCCTGCTTAAAAAGCAGTGCAATCTTGTTGACTTCGCTATCGTTGCTGTCGCCCATGGCCATGGTGTTGAGCGCAGTATAGTAGCGACGGATGATCTCGTCCTTGGACGCCTGGCAGCATACCTCATCATCGCAGATGCAGAATCCTACCATGTTGACGCCCATATCGGTGGGCGACTTATAGGGATTGGTGCCATAGATGCCTTCAAACAGGGCGTTAAGCACGGGGAAGATCTCGATGTCGCGGTTATAGTTGACGGCAATCTTGTTGTAGGCTTCCAGATGGAAGGGGTCAATCATGTTGACGTCGTCAAGATCGGCAGTGGCAGCCTCGTATGCTATGTTGACCGGGTGTTTCAGAGGAAGATTCCATACGGGGAAGGTCTCAAACTTGGCATAGCCAGCCTCGATGCCGCGCTTATGCTCATTGTAAAGCTGGCTAAGGCAGACAGCCATCTTGCCACTGCCGGGGCCGGGTGCCGTAACAATCACCAAAGGTCGGGTGGTTTCCACATAATCGTTGCGCCCGAATCCTTCGTCGGAATCGATGAGGGCTACGTTGTTTGGGTAGCCGTCGATGGTGTAGTGATAATAGGACTTGATGCCGAGTCGCTCCAGTTTCTGCCGATAGAGTTCCGCAGAGCTTTGGCCGTTGTAGTGGGTGATTACCACTGAGCTGACAAGGAATCCGCGTTTCTGAAATTCGGTGCGCAAGCGCAGCACGTCCTCATCATAGGTGATGCCCAGGTCACCGCGAGTCTTGTTTTTCTCGATATCAACGGCGCTGATGACGATCACGATCTCTGCCGAGTCGCTCAGATGCTTGAGCATGTGCAGCTTGCTGTCAGGCTGAAAGCCTGGCAGTACCCGGCTGGCGTGGTGGTCATCGAAGAGCTTGCCACCCAGTTCCAGATAGAGCTTGTTTCCAAATTGGGCAATACGTTCCTTGATGTGCTCTGACTGGATGGTCAGATACTTCTCGTTGTCAAAACCTATTTTCATCTGTCAAGAGTTAGTGCTATAATAAAATATGTTTGCGCGCGAAGGGAGAAAATATGTAATGCAATTACGATTGGCGAAATTAAGAAAAAAATGTCATAAAAACGCTATCAGATTACACAAAAGTTAACGTCCGGCGGAAAAAAGGCTATTTTGTGATATATATAAAAAGGGCAAAACGATAACCGTTAGCAAAGCATTGGGCTTGCTAACGGTTATTTGATTGTTGTCCGGCAGCTGGCTAATGATGGTCAGCGGCCAAGTTCTTCTTACTTGCTGAGGGCGAGGCTTACGTTGACGGCGCACGCTACGGTGCATCCAACCATCGGGTTGTTGCCAATGCCGAGGAAGCCCATCATCTCTACGTGAGCAGGAACGGATGAGCTGCCGGCAAACTGTGCGTCGCTGTGCATGCGGCCCATTGTGTCGGTCATACCATAGGAAGCGGGGCCTGCAGCCATGTTGTCAGGATGCAGGGTGCGGCCTGTGCCGCCACCGCTGGCTACTGAGAAATAGGGCTTGCCAGCCAGGATGCGCTCCTTCTTGTAGGTGCCAGCCACGGGGTGCTGGAAGCGTGTGGGGTTGGTGGAGTTGCCGGTGATGCTGACATCCACGTTCTCCTTCCAGAGGATTGCTACACCTTCGCGTACATCGTCGGCACCATAGCAGTTTACCTTGGCGCGTGGTCCATCGCTGTAGGCCTTGGTCTTAACGACCTCCAGCTTGCCGGTGAAGTAGTCGAACTTAGTCTGCACGTAGGTGAAGCCGTTGATTCGGCTGATAATCATGGCGGCGTCCTTGCCCAGGCCGTTGAGGATACAGCGGAGCGGCTTTTTGCGTACCTTGTTGGCCATCTCGGCAATCTTGATGGCACCTTCAGCGGCAGCGAAAGACTCGTGGCCGGCCAGGAAGGCAAAGCACTCAGTCTCCTCACGGAGGAGGCGGGCAGCGAGATTGCCGTGGCCAAGTCCGACCTTACGGTCGTCAGCCACGGAGCCGGGAATGCAGAAAGCCTGCAGGCCGATACCGATGGCCTCGGCAGCGTCGGCGGCATTCTTGCAGCCCTTCTTCAGTGCGATTGCGGAGCCTACGACATATGCCCACTTTGCATTCTCGAAGCAGATGCGCTGAGTTTCTTCACATGTTTTATAAGGATCAAGACCTGCGGCCTCACAAATCTGGTTAGCCTCCTCGATGGAAGCGATGCCGTTTGCATTGAGAGCTGCAAGAATCTGCGCCATACGGCGGTCCTGCGATTCAAATTTTACTTCTCGTATCATAGCTGTACTATTCTTTGCGTGGATCAATAGATTTAACAACCCCCTGCTCGGGCTTGGTGCGGCCATAGGTGCCGGTTACAGCCTTGAGTGCCTCGTCGGCAGGCGTGCCCTTCTTGATGGCGTCCATAAACTTGCCCATGTGAACATATTCGTAGCCGCATACCTCATTGTCAGCGTCGAGGAACATCTTGGTGATGTAGCCCTCGGTGAGCTGGAGGTAGCGTGTGCCTTTAGCCTTGGTGCCGTAGAGTGTGCCGATCTGGCTTACGAGGCCCTTGCCGAGGTCCTCAAGTCCGGCGCCGACGGTCAGGCCGCCTTCTGAGAAGGCAGACTGTGTGCGTCCGTAGACGATCTGGAGGAAGAGCTCGCGCATTGCAGTGTTGATGGCGTCGCAAACGAGGTCGGTGTTGAGGGCCTCAAGGATGGTCTTGCCGGGAAGGATTTCGCTGGCCATGGCTGCGGAGTGAGTCATGCCGGAGCAGCCGATAGTTTCAACCAGGCACTCTTCGATAACGCCTTCCTTTACATTCAGGCTGAGCTTGCAGCAGCCCTGCTGGGGAGCACACCAACCTATACCGTGGGTGAAGCCCGAAATGTCCTTAATCTCTTTTGCCTGTACCCACTTGCCCTCTTCAGGTATGGGCGCAGGACCATGGTTGGGGCCTTTGGCCACGCAACACATGTTCTCAACTTCTTTTGTGTAAACCATATTGGAAATTAAATGTTAGGGTATGAAAATCGCATTTGCGAAGTTAGTCTTTTTTTGCGTAATAACGGCAATTTACGGGCTTTTTTTTCCTTTTTCGTCCCGTTATCAACTATTTTGCATCATCAGGCCGCCAAAATAGGGGCACTCACGACGATGATGACAAATGTCAGGAGGATGGCAATTACCGCGGGGCGCATGTTGATGTCTTGCAGTGAGCCTATGTGGCGGCGCAAAATCAAATACACTCCCCACCCTACTGTTACTCCCCATGCCAGGCCGACGAGGATGTCGCCCATGTAATGCACGCCGAGATACAGTCGCGACCAGCAGTTGATCAGCGACCAGAATATCAGCAGCGTCACGATTGTCCAGCGGCGAAGCAGTGCGGAGAGGAAGACGGCTACGCTCATAGTGTTTGCGGCGTGGCTGGAGAAGAAGCCGTATCTACCGCCGTGGTAGTTGTTGACGAGGTCTATCTTGTCTGCCAGGTCAGGGTTGTTGCTGGGACGCAGTCGCTCCACCAGCGGCTTGCAGATGCCGGAGGAGACAAGGTCGGCAAAGAGTACGCAGAGCAGGATGCCGCCAAGCACGAGGAGCATGGTCTTTAGTCCCTTATTCCTATATATAATATAAAGGAGTAGCAGACCCATGGGAATCCACACGATTGTGCTGGTGATGATTAACATCAGCTTGTCCATCACCAGGGAGTCGCTGCCGTTGAGGGCGAGGGTGACGGACTGGTCGAGTTCGAGCAGTTGGTCAAACATTTGTTTCGGGGTTGGGGGTTATTTTATTTTGTTCATTATCTTGACGAAGCCGTCGTATCCGCTTTCCAGCCGCGAGAGCTCATAGGGCTGGAGTGTCAGCGAGAACTGGCCGTTGAGTTTCTCGATGCCGAAATATGCTCTCATTATGCTGACGAAGTTGAAGGCTAAGGGTGTGGATCGCCTGGCCACATGCAGCAGGAATCTCACTTGCATGTCGGGTGTATGGTCCATATGGCGCAGCGCCAGGAAGAGTTCGTAATAGCATGGTACGCTTTCGTTTGCCTTGACCAGGTAGATGGCTTTCCGCTCCGCATCGTCGTTGCAGAAGGCGGAGAGCACTTGCTGCACCTCGCTATGGGTGCGCAGCACCGGCAGGATGGCTGTCAGCGTCTTCTGGCGGTCGAGGCTGACCTGCTGCCCGGCTGTGCCTTGGGCAAAGTCGAGGAAGTGGTGGTTGGCGAAGTCGAGCCCCTTGGCTGAATATTTCTGCAGGGCGGCCTTGATGAATGTCATAAGGAACGCCTTGGTGTCGCTGAGAGCGATATGGTGGAAGCATGCCCAGTAGTGCTCTGCCTCCATCGGCGGCAGCACCCTCTCGGCCATCACATAGCTGGCTGTGCGGAATGCCGAATGGCTCAGCGAGGCCAGATATGCCTTCATGCCCTGCCAGTCCTCGGCGTGGGCATAGCTCTGGAGCTTGGAGAATATTACCGGGTCGTATCGTTTGTCCATATTTTTCGCTACGCAGTTTACTGTTTACCGTTTGTCGCGCTTCGCGCTCTGTCAAGAGCCAAGTAATTTCACAATTTGACAATTTACTATTTCACAATTTATTCTTGTTCAGTCAACGGTCAACGGTCAATGGTCAACGGTCAACGGTCAATGGTCAACGGTCAATGGTCAACGGTCAATGGTCAATGGTCAATGGCTGCAGTGAGTAACCGACTTACTCCTAATCTCCTTACTCCTTACTCCTAAAATAATTTTCCAACCTCAAATAATACTTGTTATCTCTTTTCCAGCAGTGCCACGTTCTCTATGTGGTGTGTATGCGGAAACATGTCCACGGGCTGGTAGGCAGCCACCTTGTAGAGGCTGTCCATCATCTGCAGGTCGCGTGCCTGTGTGGCGGGGTTGCAGCTGACATACACCACCCTCTGCGGTGCGGCGTTGAGTATGGTCTGTACCACGTCGGGATGCATTCCGGCTCGTGGCGGGTCGGTGATTATCACGTCGGGTTGCCCGTTGGCGGCAATGAAGTCGTCGGTCAGCACGTCTTTCATGTCGCCGGCTATAAACTCGCAGTTGCCGATGCCGTTGAGCTCGGCATTGATTTTGGCGTCCCTGATGGCGTCCTCCACATACTCGATGCCGATTACCTTGCGTGCCTTGCGAGCTACGAAGTTGGCAATGGTGCCTGTGCCGGTGTAGAGGTCGTAGACCATCTCGGAGCCTGTGAGGTTGGCGAAGCTGCGTACGGCCTTGTAGAGCTCGTAGGCCTGCTCGTTGTTGGTTTGGTAGAAGCTCTTCGGACCGACCTTGAAGCGCAGGTCCTCCATGTGCTCATAGACGAAGCCCTGGCCTTTGAACACCTGAATGTCGAGGTCGCCGATGGTGTCGTTGCACTTCAGGTTGTTCACCCATACGAGGGTGGTTATTTCGTCAAACTGGCTGCACAGCCACTCCATCAGGTCGTTGGCCTGCTGCTGCTCCTCGTCGGTGGTGATATGGAATTGCATGGTCAGCATGAGCTCAAAGGGCTGCGGTGCCAGGCGGAATATCATGTCGCGTAGCAAGCCCTGCTGCTGCCTCAGGTCGAAGAATGTCAGTCCATGCTCCATGGCGTATTCGCGCACTGCATTGCGTATGCTGTTCTGGATGTCGTCCATCAGGTGGCATTCGCTTATGTCGAGCACCTTGTCGAAGGCTCCGGGTATGTGGAAGCCCACGCCGTTCTTGCTGTCAATCTCAATGTTGTTGCCTATCTCCTCCTCCGTCAGCCAGCGTTTGTTGGAGAAGCTGAACTCCAGTTTGTTGCGGTAGCCGTAGGTGCTCTTGCTCCCGATGATGGGCATGGGCTCGGGCAGTTCAATTTTGCCTATGCGTGTAAGGGCGTCCACCACCTGCTGCTGCTTATACTGCAGCTGCCGGCTATAGTTGAGGCACTGCCATTTGCAGCCGCCGCATACTCCGAAGTGCCTGCAGCGCGGCTCTACCCTATCCTCGCTCGGCTTCCTGATGCTCACGGCCTTGGCCTCCATGAAGCTGTGCTTCTTGCGGGTGATCTGCAGGTCGCAGACGTCGCCCGGCACAACCCACGGCACAAACACCACCATGTCGTTGACCCTGGCTATGGACTTGCCCTCAGCGGCAAAGCCCGTTATCTCAATGTTCTCCAGCATGGGGAGAGGCTTTCTCTTTCTGCTCACGGAAGTTGATAGTTATTAGAATTGAAGAATTTAAGAACTGAAGAATTGAATTTCCATTTTTCAACTTTTCAATTTTTCAATTTTTCAATTTTTCAATTTTTTTAGTTACTACTCAATGATTTTCAGCTTAGCATATTTCAGCAGCAGTGTCTTTCGGCCGCAGTTTTGGAAGCAGACCACCGCCTTGAGTCCTGTCATGCTGTCCTCTATCCGCTCCACGGTTCCTATGCCGAAGGTGGCATGCTCCACCCGGAGCCCTTCCCGGAGCCCTTCCCGGAGCCCTTTCCGGAGCCCCTCTCTAGCTCCCCCCTCAAGGGGGAGGACTCTGGCGCCAGTGCTCCCTCCCTTTTGGGGAGGGCTGGGGAGAGGCTTCGGGCTGGGGAGAGGCTTCGGGGTAAATCTTCCCCCTTTAGGGGGATAAGAGGGGGTCTCCCTCCTTTTACTGGGATAAGAGGAAGGCTCCTCAAAGTCAACATACTCGTTGAGGTTGGTGCGTCTGTATCCGCGGCTGGAGTTCTCCTGGTAGATATATTTGGAGTCTATGTCCTTCAGAAACTCGCTCGGCTCAAACCAGTCGCTCTTGCCGAAGCGGAAGCGCATCTTGGCGTTCGACAGGTAGCAGCGCTTCCTCGCCCTGGTTATAGCCACGAAGAATAGTCTGCGCTCCTCCTCGTGCTCCCTCGGGGTGAGGCACTGTGCGTTTGGAAACAGGCCCTGCTCCATGCCGGTGATGAACACCACGTCAAACTCCAGTCCCTTCGCTACGTGGACGGTCATCATCCTCACGGCGTCGCCGTCCTCGTCGGTGTCGCTGTCGGTGTCGGTGAGCAGTGCCACCTCCAGCAGGTAGTCGGTCATGCCCACGGCCGTTTCGTTGTCCTGCTCGCGCTGGCTCTGCACAAACTGGCTCATGCCGCTGAGCAGCGAGGAGTAGTCGTCCATCACCTCGCGCCCTTCGGTGGTCATGTCCGCCTGCGCCTGGGCAATCAGTCCGCTCTCCTTCATCACCTGCTGACCGAGCTGGTAGGCGTCGGCTCCCTCGTCGTTGGCGGCGATGAAGCCCTTGATCATGGCGGCGAAGGCCTGCAGGCGCCCCTTTGTGCTGCTGTTCACGTTCAGTCCGTAGAGGTCGGGCTGCTGCACCACGTTCCACGGGCTTGTCTGCTCCTCCTTGGCGCAGGCGAACACCTTGTCGAGCGTCGTGCTGCCTATGCCCCGCGTGGGGAAGTTGATGATGCGCCGCAGCGCCTCCTCGTCGCTTGGGTTCGCCACCAGCCTGAGGTATGCCATGGCATCGCGCACCGACTTCTTCTCGTAGAAAGAGTGGTTGCCGTAGACGATGTACGGAATGCCGTGCTTGCGTAGGCTCTCCTCCATGATGCGGCTCTGCCCGTTGGTGCGGTAGAGGATGGCAATCTCTGACAGTCTGACGCCCTCGCGCTTCAGCGTCATGATGCGCCGGCTCACCATCTCGCCCTCCTCCTGGTCGCTGGTCAGCTCGTTGAGTATCAGCGGTGAGCCTTCCTCGTTCTCGCTGAATATATTCTTGGGAATCTGGTTCTTATTCTTGCTTATCAGGCTGTTGGCGGCATTCACTATGTTCTGCGTAGAGCGGTAGTTGCGCTCAAGGCGGAAGATCTGCGTGCCGTCAAAATCCTTACTAAACCTTAGAATGTTTTCAATCCTCGCTCCACGGAAGCTATATATACTTTGTGCATCATCGCCAACAGCACAAATGTTCTTGTGCATCCCTGTCAACATGCCAAGGATGCAATATTGTGCATAGTTTGTATCTTGGAACTCATCAACCAACACATATTGAAATTTGTTTGCGTATTTTTCCTTGATTTCATTATGTTCGTTAAATAGTCGTGCTGTGTTCACTAGCATATCGTCAAAATCCATGGCATTTGCTATGGCACATCGAAGGACATACTCTGAATAAATATCATAGAGCAAAGGAACATTATTTGCCTTATCTCTATCCCGGCGATTTTTGTCTTGTTCATAATCGAATGGAAGTATTAAATTATTCTTCGCCTCCGAAATGCGTGCTGCCAGCAGCTGTGGCTTATACACCTTGTCGTCCAGTCCGCGCTCCCTGACGATGGCCTTCAGCAGCGAGCGCGTGTCGCCGGGCTGATAGACGGTGTAGTTGCTGCTGAATCCGAACACGTGCGCCTCCTGCCTCAGGATGCGTGAGAAGATGCTGTGGAAGGTGCCCATCCATAGCGAGCGGGCTTTCACGGTGCCGACCATCTGCTCGATTCTCTCCCTCATCTCGCGTGCCGCCTTGTTGGTGAACGTCAGTGCAAGGATGCGCCATGGCGCCACGTTAAGAGCATCCAGCAGGTATGCAATCCTGGTGGTCAGCACCGTAGTCTTACCGCTGCCCGCGCCCGCCACTACCAGCATGGGCCCCTCGGTATGCACCACCGCCTCGCGCTGCTGACGGTTGAGTCTGTCAAGGTATAAATAGTCACTCTCCATACAGAGCGCGAAGATACGAAAAAAAAACGAAATTTGAAAGCCAAGGCATAGCGAAACTTGCAGAGACCTTTGGGAGCTAAGCAGCGAAACAAGCCAAACACGGCAGTGGACGCTGTATAGGACCGCATATTTTAAGTTTGATTTCGTCATATTGACTTTCGTGTCTTGACGTATTATTTTTTCATCACCTCGCGCGTGTGTTGTTGTGTTGTTGTTGTTGACATAGGAGTAGATTTATCTACGACTATGTCCCTTTCTTTTATTTTCTTTTGGTTACTTTTCTTTGTTTTTCTTACCCTGATTTCGGCAAAAAACACGCCCAACTCCTCCTTCCTCCTTCCTCCTTCCTCCTGTTTTTCCTGATATATATTTTTTTTCTTTTTCTTCTTCTTCCGTAATTGGAGAATATTTATATTCGACAATTACTTTTTCTTTTCTTTCTATTTTCTTTTGGTTACTTTTCTTTTTCTTCTTTTCTTTTTACTTGCACAACAACCTGGTTTTTAGTGCATTACCGGAGCGTTACTTTCTTAACATGAATCATCATTAATTTCCTTGTAAATATCACAAATTCTTTCATTCTTTAATTCTTGACATAAAACATCCCACACAGGGTTTCAGATGTTTACGTGAAATCAGTGTAATTCGTAGCTCTTGATGTTTGGGTGATTCGGGTATGGTAAGATTGACGATGCAAAAATATAGAATTTGGCACGAGGCTACAATTTCGGAAAAAGTAGCGCGAGGCTAATCGTCACATTTTCAACAGATATAGGAAAAAAAGCTCCTGAAAATCACGCTACTTTCTCGCTACTTTTTCATGCTCCACTCTATCAAAGTCTCTGCCTTGTGCAGACTTCAGGAAAACTAACGTGGACCTTACAAAATCTAACGTGGACTTAAAAAATTTTAAAGCGGACTTTAGAAAAATTAAACGCGAGAAGCCGTCTGGCTTGGCGCTATTAAATTTCGGCTCGGCGCTATTATTTTTGCTGTAATGTTTGATCTACGCAATTGCTTTTGCATTTTTTTCTAACATTTTGTATTTTGTCAACAATTTTGCAACAAATTATAAAACTATATAATTTTTTCTTGATAAAACAAAGCGTTTTGAATATAATTAACTAATTTTGCGCAGTTTTTCGCGCTACTCTATCAATGTGACAAAAGTTTGATACTTTGGAGCGGCACAGCAAACAATTTGAACACCACAAGAAATTAACCATGCAAGACATCGCGTCATCAAACAGAAGGACAACACTCTATGCTTCATCCACAGAGTGTGATTCTGCAATTGCGACTGAGATGCCGCGCATTGCCCCCCCCGAACAAGCTAAAAATCAGCGATTTAGCCTTGTTTGCATTTCATCTGACACATATATCACCCGTTTCCGAACAGGATGCGGGCATTTGTCGTATGCCTATGTGAGACATAAATAAAGCCACAAAGAAAAATAAATCGCAAAAACTTATAAACCAACTAAACACTTAAACACATGAAAAAACATTTACTTTTATCTCTGCTGATGTTGGCATCGGCATTCAGCGCAACGTGGGCGCAGCCCAGCCTAAGCGGCTTGAGGCACATCACTGACTTAAGCCAGATTGAGGAAGGGCACTACTACTACATTGTTAGTGACCGCACGAAATTCAACGTAGAGGTTACTACTCCGAAAGCTATCGCAGCATACCAGAGCGGTTTTCCCGATTGGGACAATGCTTCGCAAAACAAATACTTTGTGTATTGGGGTGATTTAACCTTAGGCTCAGAGATATTTATATGGAAAGCAGAAAAGGTCGGTGACCAGTGGGCTTTCCAGAACATAAAGAACAGCAAATATCTTGGTGTGATGCACAAGCATCATCCCACTTATCCTCATAGCAGCGAGACGGACATGGTGTTCTCGGATGAGGCTAAGGGCTTTACCCTTACTGACCTCAGCGAAGGCGAGGGTCGCTGGGCGTTTACAAACAGCGAATGGACAAGCTCATTCACTCCCCAGCGATATGCCGCTAATAGCAGTTATGATATCGCGATGAGAGATGGCGACAGCGATAGCAACGCTTCTGACGCTGAAACCTACGGCTACCCCGGTCGCTGGCATCTGTACGAATTGACTTGGGCTACCGCTTTGGAAGATGGTGCCATTTATTATATCTTTAATGATGCTAAAAATCATATAAATCCAAAAGTACAGGCTATGGCTGCCCAACAGGATTATTTTGACCCGAAATGGGATGGAAATGATTACAATAGTGACGGATGGGAAGATCATTTCGTGTACTATGGAGAATTCAGATACGATAATGATGGTTTCAAATGGATTGTAGAAAGACACGGTAATTATTGGGCATTCAAAAACGTTCAAAACGGAGAATACATCGGAGCATTGAATGGAGACGAGATACTGTTCGCCAATGACAAGACTACTAAATTCCTCTTTACTCTTACAGACCTTTCTCCTAATGCAAATCGATTCTTCATACAAAAGGAAGGCGAAACCAGAGGACTTCACTGCACAAACTACTGGAATCGTTGGAATAATAATCTTAGTTTGTATTCTGAATACGGAAATGAAACAAACGGTTACGCAACCCGTTGGACTTTCGTAAAAGTTGAAGACTATATTGCTGACGATGCAGAGAACACAGCTGCAAACACACTGAAATATAACTTCTCTACCAACGATGGAGGGACAAACATCATTGGCCGTAATAGCATCTGTCAGGAACTCAAAATTACCGATGGCGTAAACATTGCCATACCGCAGAGATTTACTGCCACCTCCGCCTCTTACACCCGCAATGCGCCTAACAAATGGGCTACCATCTGCCTGCCCTACGCCGTAAGCAGCAATGAGGACGTGACTTACTACACCGCAGGTACTATAAATGGTGATGTACTTACCCTTACCTCAGCTGATGAGGTACCTGCAGGCACCCCTGCCATCTGCAAGTTTGGCAGCGAAGGCAGCAATACTATCACAGCCGCCAACGTAAATGTTGTCACAGGAGTACAGACAGAGAGCGTCACTGACGATGACATCACCCTTATTGGCTCTTTTACAGCAAAGACTATTGACGCCACAGCAACTACCGACAATGTTTATGCCATTTCTGGCGGCAAATTTGTTCGTGCTACTAAGAAACTCAATCTTAGCCCCTTCCGTGCTTATTTCACCACAAGCGGCAGCACACCTTCCAACGGATTCAGCATTGCTGTGGACGATGATAGCATAACAGCCATCAATGCCCTCACTGGTGAAGGAGAGGTAACAGTTACAGCCATCTATTCCTCAGACGGAAAGCAAGTAAGCGACCTCCTGCCCGGCCTCAACATCGTCAGGCTCAGCAACGGCAAGGTGCAGAAGATTCTCGTAAGATAAAAAGTAAAACTTCATATTAAAAGATTTCAATTGTATGAAAACCAAATATATTTCACCTGAGTTTGAAGTAGTTGAGCTCCGCTCGATGAAGTTGATGAGTACCTCTGATCTTGAGAATGGCGGAGAACAAGAAGAAGTTACTGCAGAGTCCAAGTCTTTTGGCGGCACCATCTTTGACGATGAACAGCCGTGGGAATAAAAAGCTGAAAACTGGTAACATAAATTACATTTGATATCAGCGAGAGGCGTAAAATCGTCTCTCGCTATTACATAATGTATATTTATACCCGAATTTTAATATTTATCCCAATTTGTGCCAATTTTCAACCTAAACTTTCAAAATATTATTCTAAATTTGCATTGCCAACACGAAAAAATATTCAAATTATAACTTTATAAAAAATGAAAAACTTTTTTGTTTTCCTCATCTCTGTCCTGCTTATGAGTTTAGCAGGCGTTAGGGTGAAAGCTCAGGCGGTTGACCTGAGTAAGTACACACGCATCACTGACCTCAGCGAGCTGGAGGAGGGTGAGACGTACTTTATCGTAAATGACCGCGTGAAGTATAACTACGAGAGTGGCGGTGACGGCGGCACTGACGGCAACGCCACCTTCACCAAGGCCATGTCCAACTATCAGAGCGGCTACACCGCCACCAACTGGGACAGTCCCGCCAACAACATATACTTTGTCTATTACGGAGATCTGAATCCGGAGAGCCAGGGCTTTGTGTGGAAGGCTGAGAAGGTAGGCGACAAATGGGCGTTCCTCAATATGGAGCTCAACAAATACCTGGGCAACCACAACCCCGGCGAGACTGACCTCCGCTTCTCCGACACCGCCATTGGCTATACGCTGACCAAGCTGCCCACCCACGACGGCAGCTATGGATTCAGCTTCACCAACGATAGCTATCTCAATGACTATCCCGGCAATCCATATGTAAATGTGCACCAGTATCCGGTGCGCAAGAGCCGTGGAGTGTGCGCCCTTGCAGACTGGTCGGACGGCAATGCTGCCGACGCCGGGCAGAACGGCTACCCCGGCCGCTGGCGCATATATAAGACGGAGGAGTTTGAGCCGCCCGTGGTGCCGAGCAATCCAGACCTGATGGGGCTGATGCGCATCACTGACCTCAGCGAGTTGGTGGAGGGTGAAGAGTATTTCATCGTGAGCGACCGCACAGCCTACGCCGGCAACATTTCCGGCAAGCCCAAGGCGATGTCCACCCAGCAGGATAGCTACCCTACTAAGTGGGGCGAAAAGTATGTCTATTGGGGCGATATCGACACCACGCAGGACGGCTTTGTGTGGACCATAGAGGAGGCTCCCGGCGGGATGTGGGCATTTAAGAACAAGGCTAACGGCCGCTACCTCGGCAACATGAACACAGGCGAGAGCGACGTCATCTTCTCCGACACTCCCGTAGGCTACACCCTGACAGACCTCATCGAGGGAATGGGCAAATTCAGCTTTACCAACAGCGAGAGCGAGTATTCGCTGCATGTGCAGGGCTATCTGCGTGACCGCGCCAACAACAGCCTTGCCAAGCAGGAAGTGGGCAACGACGATTATTCCTCCGATGTTGCCACCAACGGCTATCCCGGCCGCTGGCACATCTATGTGAAAGGCACTGACAAGGTCACCGACGCCAGCGAGATCACCGAGGGCAAGACATATTATATCGTAAGCGACCGCACCGCCTACGTCGGCAACAACACCGGCAAGCCTAAGGCGATGTCAACGCTCCAGGGCAGCTACACCGTCAACTGGGGCAGCCAGTATGTGTACTGGGGCGACCTGGACAGAAGCGCCGAGGGTTACCAGTGGACGGCCGAGAAGGTTGGCGACCACTGGGCATTCAAGAATAAGGAGAACGGCAAATACCTTGGCGAGAAGAACACCAGTCCCGTGGAGAACGATGTGGTGTTCTCCAACACCCCCATCAGCTACACTCTCACCGCCGACGGCGACGGCTCGGGCAGGTTCAGCTTCGTGCATGCCGGCACAGGCCAGCTGCTCAATGTTCAGGGCTATGGCATCAGCCGCTTCGACAACAGCCTCATGCTGGCGTCCGACAACATTCCCGCCGATGCGGAGACCAACGGCTATCCCTCGCGCTGGCATCTCTACGGCACCAACACCATAGCCACTCCGCCCACGCCGGCGTACGACAAGTATCATTTCGACACCATCACCGTGATGAGCTACAACATACAGCACTGTGCCGGCACCGACGGTGTGCTCAATGTGCAGCGCACTGCCAACGCAATAATGAGCCAGCATCCCACCATCGTGGCACTGCAGGAGGTTGACCGCCACTACAGCGACCGCTCCAACAATGAAGACCAGGTGCAGCTGCTGTCGGAGGCAACGGGCATGTACGGCCGCTTCGGCACTGCAAGCATCAACTGCGGCAACGCTGTGCTGTCGAAGGAAAAGCCCCTCTCCACCAAGGTCATCGGTATCGGCGACCGCAATATGCTGGTAACGGAGATGCAAGATTATGTGTTCGCATGCATCCATGTAGGGCTCAGCATCCAGGCGCGCCAGGATGCACTGGCAGCCATCCGCACTGAAGCCAAGGCCTGGGAGAGTGTGGGTAAACCGTTCATTGTGGCCGGCGACCTCAATGACGACGGCACCGAAGGCGAGATGCAAGGCGTATGGGGACTGCTCTGCGACAGCCTGGCCAAGACCTTCACCTTCCACTCCGACAGGACTACCCCAACCTACTATTACGGCGGATACGTCATCGACCATATCCTCAGCTACGATGCCATCGGTGGAGTGAAGAACCTCGGTTATCAGGTGATAGACGACAAGGTTACCTCTGACCACCTGCCCATCGTGGCTCAGCTGCGCATAGGCTTCCCCAAGAAGCTGACCCCGCCGGAAGCCCGCGCTTTGGTTGCGGACTCGGTAGCCAACAACCACAGCACCATCGACATGACCGAGATGGATTTTGACGACGATGTCACCGCCGCTGATCTGCAGGCTGAGGGCAACGTGATAGTGTACGTTCCCGATGCATCCACCATCACCGGTACCAACATCGTCAACAAAGGAGTATGCGCCAGTCTCGTGCTGACCGATGGCTATAGTTTCAATCCCGGCAAGAGCTTCACTGCCACCACAGCCACCTATGAGCGCAGCATGGCAAACGAGTGGGGAACCATCTGCCTGCCCTACGAGGTGAGCAGCAATGATGAGGTGGAGTATTACACCATCAGCGGGGTTGAGGATGACGTGCTCAACGTGACCAAGGTGAATACTCTCACCGCCGGCATTCCGTCGCTGGTGCGCAAGGTGAGCGGCAACGGCATCACCGCCACTGCCAGCAATGTCAGCGTGTTGAAAGCCCCGGGAGCCGGCGCAAGCACGGCTGTTGAGATGTTCGGCTCTTTCGAGCAGGACACGGAGGTTACCGACGCCAATGCCTATTACATCAAGAATGATAAGTTCTGGCAGTGTAACAACAAGTTCTACTGCGACGCCTTCCGTGCATATTTCAAGATGGAGGGCAACGGCTCCCCCACCTTCAGCATTAACATCTGCGATGATGATGTGACGGGCATAAGCTCCGCAATGGATGACGGAGAGGCCACCGTGGCAGCCGTCTACGCCCCCGACGGCACCAGGCGCCCCACCCTGCAGCAGGGCGTCAACATCGTCAAGCTCAGCAATGGCAAGGCAGTGAAGACCGTTAAACGTTAATTATTTGAAATTTAAAATTTAAAATTTAAATTTGAAATTTAACCAAGTCCGGATTGGCAACTTTCGAACTTTCAAACTTTCGAACTTTTATAACCAACATCAGTTAAGTAATCTGCATTACACACTATGAAAAGAAATTATATTTCCCCTGCAATAGAGGCTGTTAAAGTGAGTGGCACTCCCCTACTCGTCCTCTCCGGAGGAGGCAAGGGCGAAGAGGGCGACCATGCAGACAGCAGAAGGTTCTGGGGCACCACTGTCTTTGAGGAGGTGGAGGAGGATTCTGATAACCTCGTCTTCGGTGAATAGCCTGACATAAATAACCTGTGAGAATTGTTTCCGTATCTGTGAAATAATCATTAATTTTGCCACGTAAACAACAACACTAACCTATTACATCATGAAGGGCAAGCTTATCCTATTCATTACGGCGCTCACCGCCATGCTCGGCGGTATGGGCGTGAGCGCAGGCGCGCAGAACCTCATTGACGGCTATACGCGTGTGTATTATGCCGACGACCTGAAGGACGGCAAGGCATACTTCCTTATCAGCGACCGCACCAAGTATGCGGGCAACTCTACGGGCAAGCCCAAGGGCATGTCCAACAAACTGGATAAATATACCATCTCGTGGGATAATCCCTCCAGCGGTATATACTTCGTCTATTGGGGCGACTTTGATGCCGACGAGGCCGGCTTCCAGTGGATTGCCGAGGATATGGGCGACGGCAAGTGGGCATTCAAGAATGCTGTGAAGAATGAGTATCTGGGCGTGAAGAACAGCTATGACGACGACGTGCTCTTCTCTGCCACGCCGGTGGGCTACACGCTGACCGACCTTGACGACGGCGAGGGGCGCTTCTTCATGACGAGCAGCGAGAACACCCACTCTCCTCATGTGCAGGGCTACCTGCGCAGCGACCGACCTAACAACAGCCTTGCCAAGCAGGGCGTAGGCGATGATGACTACAGGGACGATACCGCCGACAACGGATACCCGGGCAGATGGCAGATTTACGAGGTGGAGAGCACGCCCCCCACTCCAACGGAGAAATGGATTGCCGATCCCTCGGAGATAAAGGCCGGCGATGAGTACTACATTATCTGCCATCGCACAAAGTTCACGGGTAACACCACCGGCGAGCCGAAGGCGATGTCAACGCTTCAGAGCAGCTACACGGTCAACTGGGGCGAGCAGTATGTGTACTGGGGCGACCTCAACAGAGAGGAGGACGGATTCATCTGGACTGCCGTGGAAACGGACGCTGAGGGTCAGTGGGCTTTCGTCAACAAGGAGAACGGCATGTATCTGGGCAAGCAGAACACCTCTCCCGTAGAACCTGACATCGTGTTCTCTGCAACGCCCGAAGCCTACGCTGTAAGCGGCGAGGAGGGCATCTTCAGCTTCAAGCATGTGGCCACGGGCCAACTGGTTAATGCCCAGGGGTACGGCATCAGCCGCTTCGATAACAGCCTCAAGCTGGCCGAAGATGACATTCCCTCCGACATGGATACCAACGGCTCGCCCTCACGATGGAGGATGCTCAGGATAGGCGGCGGCAGCGAGCCGACTCCCACCTATACCATCAAGCCCGGCTACTACAACGTTGTGCTCGCCACCTCCGGCTCCGACAAGAAGCGCGCATGGGTGCAGAAGCAGACCGATGAGACGGCAGTGGCTGCCGGAGCTGACCTCGCCTACGCAGGGCTGACTCCTGACCCGCGCATGGTGTTCAGGGTTGATGCCATAGAGGGCGAAGAGGGCAAGTATTCATTCAGAAACTACGTCAGCAACAAATATGTGGGCGAGGCAGGAGACGGACTGATGCTCATGTCCGACACAGCCGTGGCCCAAGAGGTGGAGCTCGTGGCGGGCACACGCAACACCTTACTTATATATAATGAGACAACGGGCGAAAACCGCATGTATGCCGCCGCCAGCGGCCATGTGGCTGTCGACGATAACTGGAATGCGCCCGACAGCACCGCTGCCATGTGGAAGCTGCAGAGCGTGAGCCAGGCCGATCTGGACGCCATTCCCCAGGAGAAGATGGAGCTGGCTGACATGCTCGCTTCCAACAACAATCCCAACTTCGCCGACTACAGCGAGCTTAGCGACGAACAGAAGGAAATGCTGAAGAAGGTATGGAACAAGGCCGACAGCGACGTGCAGAACGGCACCTATGAAATCATCTACCGTCAGGACATCGCCAACCTGGATGCTGCCCTCAGGGGCACATACCAAGAGCCCGTCTATAACAAATACCAGCAGGACACCTTGCGTGTGCTGAGCTACAACGTGCAGCACTGCGCCAAGGGATTGCAGAGGGTGGCTGACTCCATAAAGGCCCGTCACGCCGACGTGGTTGCCCTGCAGGAGCTTGACAGCGCCTGGGCACGCTCCAACTACAAATATCAGGTCAAGGAGCTGGCAGAGGCAACGGGCATGTACGGCATATTCTGCAGTGCACTCGAAGGCTACGGCATAGGTATTCTCAGCAACCAGATCCCGCTGTCTATTAAGGTGGTGGCTCTAACCCCGGATTTCGAGCCGCGCCGCATGCTGGTGGCTGAGTTCGACAACTATGTCTTCGCCAGCCTGCACGTAGGCTTGTCTGCCAATGCCCGCCGCGGCACCGGCCCCATCATCAAGGCGGAGGCTGAGAACTGGGTAGAGCTAGGCAAGCCTCTCATCATTGCCGGCGACTTCAACGATGACGGCACCGATGGCGAAATGGAGGGTGCACGCGGTGTGCTGACCAAATATCTGCAGGAGAACGGCTTCACCTATCACTCCGACCTCAAGACTTCCACATGGAGCGACGGCATCTATGTCATCGACAACATCATCAGCTACGACCCCATAGGTGGAGTGGAGACCATCAGCTACGAAGTCTTTGACGACAAGGCTACCTCCGACCACATGCCAATAATCGGCGAGTTGCTCGTTGGCTTCGAGGACCCTGATGGCGTTAAACCGGAGAGCGCCGTGGTCAGTGACCCCGGTAGTTCCAGGGTGTATAACCTCAACGGCACACAGGTGGCAGAGTCGGCTGACGGCATCGCATCCCTGCCCGGAGGCATCTACATCTTTGACGGCAAGAAGATGAAGAAGTAAAAAAACTCCCGATTGCTACCTGATAAATCCTAACTTTTTATTACCTTTGCCGACGAAAACAGAAAATAACGGTAGAACGTTTCGCCTGAGCCGCAGATATACAGGAAGCATGCTTCATGCTACGGTGAAGAGAAGCGTGGTTGCAAATAAACCAACGTGAAGATAAAGGATGTCATTGCGACCCTTGAAGTATTCGCGCCTCTGCCCTTGCAGGAAGAGTACGATAATGCCGGCCTGCAGGTGGGTGTGACAGAAGCGGAGATTTCAGGGGTCGTATTGTGTTTGGACGTGACGGAAGAGGTCTTGGCCGAAGCCGTGGAGAAAGGTTGTAACATGGTTGTGGCCCATCACCCGCTGCTCTTCCGCCCGCTGCGAAGGCTGGGTGACTCATCGCAGGTGGAGCGCTGCGTGCGCTTCGCCGTGATGCACGGCATAACCATATATGCTGCCCACACCAACCTCGACAACAGCCAGGGGGGTGTTAACTATGAGATTGCCTCCAGACTGGAGCTGCAAGACACCGCTTTCTTGCTCGACGGCAATCAAGGCGGCGGCAGCGGCATCATCGGCAGCCTGCCCCACCCTATGACGGCAACGGATTTCGTGGCAAGAGTCAAGGAAGTCTTCTCGGTGGAGTGCGCAATGTGCAATGCCCTATTGGAGCGGCCGGTCAGCAGAGTGGCTGTTTGCGGCGGTGCAGGAGATTTTCTCCTGTCGGAGGCTGTGCGCCAGGGAGCAGATGCCTTCATCACCGGCGAGGTTCACTATCATCAGTTCTTCGGACTGGAGCAAGTGATACAGGTCATGGCCATCGGTCATTACCAAAGCGAGCAGTTTACTCCATATCTGCTGCAGCGTATCATCAACCAGGCATATCCTGCCATTCCCACCTTTGTCACAAAAGTCAATACAAATCCAATCCTATATCTGTAAGATCACGACTCTAGACCCTCGACTCTTGACCCTTGACTCTTGACTCCCGACTCTCGACTACATTAATAACCCTTACTAATATGGCAAAAGAAACTAAGAAATTTACCACTCCGATGGAGATGACGGTAGAACAGAAACTGAAAAGTCTGTACAAGTATCAGACTGTGTTGTCAAAAATCGACGAGATTCGCACTATCCGCGGCGAACTGCCTCTGGAGGTGCAGGACCTGGAAGATGAAATTGAAGGACTCGGCGCACGCATCACCCGACTGCAGGAGGATTTCAAGACTTTTAATTCTAACATCATCCGATGGAACGAAGAGAAGATCAATGCTCAGACTGCCGTTGAGCGCTCGCAGGTGAAGCTTAACGATATTAGAAACAATCGCGAGTATGACTCCATAAGCAAGGAGATCGAATACCATGAACTTGATGTCAGGCTGTGTGACAAGAGGATAGCTGAAGCTACTGAATTGAAGAAGAACTGCGAGGCATCCATCAAGGAGAACCTCGAGCTGAGGGAAGAACGCCAGGGTGACCTGGAGGCAAAGCGCTCAGAGCTGGAGGAAATCATTGCCGAGACAAGGGTTGAGGAAGATAATCTCCGCGACGAGGCAAAGATACTGGAGTCCACCATCGACTACCGCCTGCTTTCCTCTTTCAAGCGTATTCGCAAGAATAGCCATAATGGCCTGGGTATTGTTTATGTGCAGCGCGATGCCTGCGGTGGATGCTTCAACAAGATTCCTCCCCAGCGTCAGCTCGACGTACGTATGCACAAGAAGATTATCGTTTGCGAATACTGCGGCCGTATCCTTATCGACCCTGAGTTAGCCGGCGTACAGATAGACAAGCCTGCTGAAGAAGATAAGAAGACTGCACGTCGTCGTCGCGCTTCAAAAAAGGCAGAATAGAACTTGTTTTGTAATCTCTTTGCTGTATATACAGATGAGAAAGATTCTGTTAACACTCCTGATTGCCATGCTGTCAGTTGGCTCCTACGCTGCCAGGGGGGAAGCTGACACTCTCAGCGCCTCTAACATTATAAGCGTTGAAGTCCTGCCGACCAAGGATTTGACCAAGGTGCCGGTGCAGGTCAGCCTGACTAACAGTGTGCCTATCACTTGCGTGCAATGCTATCTGGGGATGCCTGACAGTGCCGATGTCTTTCTACGTGAAGGCGATAAGCTTGTCACATATACTCCCTCGCAGCGATGGAATGCAAATCACCAGGCCTTACTAGTATGGAATACCAAGAAGTATCCCGGCAAACTGATGACTATGGTAATAAGCACCAGAAGTGAAGACTTCAAGGAGAACTCTGGTCCGATAATCACCGTCTACATTGACGCGTCAAAACTTGGCAACGGCAATCACAGGCTCCTGATGACCAAGGCAAATGTTGTCTGGACAGACACCAAGACCACAAAGACCTACTATACTCCAGATGCAGAGATACCTTTTGTCATCAAGAATGATGAGGTCGTGGAACCCGACAGTATGTAATAATGGAAAAACGCAATAAGAGAGGCTGGCGCAAATGATGCCAGCCTCTCTTATTTTATTGGCTTCTCTTTATTTCTGCGGTTTTCTTTTCACGCGCTTAGTTTGCATTGTCAGATAGATATTTGATGCGAACGAGGCGTATCTCCTCTTTAGTGAAATCGTCACCGAGTTCATCTTTGGCCTTTTCTATGTCGTCGGTTTCGGCTTCATTAAAGTAATCGTAGATTTCGTTGATTTTGTCTTCGTCAATCACAGCCTCAACGAAATAGTCAATGTTTATCTTTGTGCCGGAATAGACGATGGAATCAATTTCGTCTAGCAAGTCATCAAAATCTATCCTGTTGGCTTCTGCGTAGTCGTCAAGATCCACCTTGCGGTCTATATTCTGGATGATATTAATTTTAAGCTTTGACTTGTTAGGTACAGTGCGTATGCGGAAGTCCTCAGGGCGCTCTATCTCATTGTCTTCGCAATGGCGTTTGATAAGATCCAAGAAGTCCTTACCGTATTTCTTCACCTTGCCAGCCCCTACTCCCGGAATGTTGAGCAGTTCCTCACTGGTAATGGGATAGGTGGTCGCCATAGCCTCAAGCGATGGGTCTTGGAAAATCACGTATGGAGGCTTGCCTTTTTCCTTGGCTACCTTGTTGCGGAGGTCAACAAGCATCTCGAAGAGCTCCTGGTCAAGGGCGTTGCTCTCGCTGAAGCCGTCGGGGTCAGTGGCGTCTGCTTCCTCGTCAAAGTCTGCATCAAGGGTGACGGTGAAGTCTGTGGGCTTCTTGAAAAATTTCTTTCCTTTTGGAGTTACGCGCAGTGCTCCCTGGTTTTCCTTGTTCTTCTCCAGATATTCACCCAGCAGGGCCTGGCGCACTACAGATTGCCAGAGGGTGCGCTCGTCGTTCTCCCCTATTCCAAACAGCTCAAGCTCGTTGTGCTTGTACTCCAGCACGGCATCAGTCTCGTTGCCAAGGGCAATGTCGATGACATGATCCTCAGAGAAATTTTCCTTGATAGATTGTATAATCTCTATAACGTTACAAAGTTGGTCTTTTGCTTCCACTTTAGTTTTGGGGTGTTTACAGTTATCACAATTATGACAGTTGTCCTGAGTGTATTCTTCTCCAAAGTAATGCAGCAGCAATTTTCGCCTGCATACCGATGACTCGGCATACGCTGCAGTCTCACGGAGCAACTGCCGTCCTATGTCTTGTTCGCTAACGGGTTTGTCCTCCATAAATTTTTCCAATTTACGAAGGTCTTTATGGGAATAGAACGCCAGACAGTAACCTTCACGTCCGTCACGTCCAGCCCGTCCTGTCTCCTGATAGTACCCCTCAAGACTCTTAGGGATGTCGAAGTGGATTACATAGCGCACATCCGGCTTGTCGATACCCATGCCAAAAGCAATGGTGGCAACGATCACCTTTATGCGCTCCATCAGAAAATCATCCTGAGTCTTCGACCTGTCCTGTGCCTCCATTCCCGCATGATAAGCGGCAGCCTTAATGCCGTTGGCTTGCAGCACTTTGGCAAGTCGCTCTACTTCCTTGCGACTAAGACAGTAGATTATTCCGCTCTTGCGTGGACGTTCTGAGATAAACTTAATAATCTCCTTGTCTATGTTTTTAGTCTTTGGGCGTACTTCATAGTAGAGATTGGGACGGTTAAATGAACTCTTGAATTCCTTAGCCTCGAGGATGCCAAGATTTTTCTTGATATCCAGCCTGACCTTGTCGGTTGCGGTTGCGGTAAGCGCCACTATGGGAGGCCGTTGCTTGGTAGCTTGCAGTATGTCGGAGAAATACGCCGACGTACTACGCATGGCCTCAATGATGGGCATCAGGCTGGCCTCAAATTTACCCTTGAGCAGCTGAGCCATTTTCTCCTGTGTCAGGAGCACATTATCACTGTCATCAGGCTTAATCTTTGCCGCCACTTTGTCCCATAGAATCTCATTGGCATCGTCAATCTCATTGCGCTCGGGCACTTCGCCGTCCTCGCCTATCTCCTCACTTGCAAACTGCGGAAAGATTGCTTTTACCATCAGTTTGAAATCGTCGAAGGTAAAGCTGTTGTTTATTAGGCTAGTCCTTATGTTTTTGTGGATTGACATGAATTTCTCTACCACATCAGATGCCATTCCAACCTTCTTCATCGTTATCATATTGATGGCCGGTCTTATCTCGCGGTATTCAAATCGGAAATCGTGTCCCCACTCTGAAATGCAATGCGCTTCGTCAATGGCGAAGAAGGATATGTTGGCTTTGCAGAAGAAATCGCTATTTGCAGGCTTAGTCAGCGTCTCGGGAGCCACGTATAGCATCTTGACCTTGCCTTCCAGAACATCGTTCTGCACATCCATCAATTCCTGGCGTGACAGCGTGGAGTTCATAAAATGGGCAAGATGTTCCTCTTCCACCTGCATACGGATGGCATCCACCTGATTCTTCATCAAGGCGATAAGGGGAGAAACGACAATAGCCGTCCCTTCCATCATCAGAGCAGGCAACTGATAACAAAGCGACTTGCCGCCGCCTGTAGGCATCAGCACAAACGTGTCATTGCCATCCAGCACATTCTGGATAACCTTTTCTTGATCTCCCTTAAACTTGTCAAAACCAAAATAGTGCTTTAGACAATCAAATATTTCCTTACTCTTGCTTGCCATAAAATCGTTCCCGTATATAATCTGCAGATATTCCGCTAAACAAAATTATAACAACATTTTCAAAAAACAAGTATTTTTCGCAGAAAAAATAACAATAACAGGAAAAATAATGCCAATTGGACCGATTCGACAATTATGGCACGAGAAAAAAAGGCAAAAAAAACAGGAGCATTTATGCTGCTCCTGTCATTTGTAGTGAAAGATTGGCGTCGAGGTGCTCTTTTGCGTAATTTAAAGTCAAATGGAAGTGTTGCTTATGCGATGAAGGTATTTCAAACAAAGCATCGCGCAAAATTCCCTCAACAATAGAGCGCAATCCTCGTGCCCCTAGTTTGTATTCCACGGCCTTGTCTACAATGTAGTCCAGCGCGGCGGAATCTATTTCCATTTTCACTCCATCCATGTCCATTATCTTCTGGTATTGACGGATTATGGAATTCTTCGGTTCTGTCAGAATGCGGCGCAAGGCAGCCTTGTCAAGCGGATTGAGATATGTGAGAATGGGCAGACGGCCTATAATCTCTGGAATCAACCCGAAAGACTTCAGGTCTTGAGGCATGATATAGCGCATGAGGTTGTCCTTGTCAATCTTCATGGTGTTCTGCACGGAGTTGTAGCCAACGACATGTGTGTTCATCCTCTGGGCAATCTTGCGTTCAATACCATCGAAAGCGCCGCCGCATATAAACAGGATGTTCTTGGTATCGAGATGGATGTAGTCCTGGTCAGGGTGTTTGCGTCCGCCCTTTGGGGGAACATTCACTACTGAACCTTCCAAGAGCTTGAGCAATCCCTGCTGTACACCTTCTCCGCTCACGTCACGAGTGATAGACGGATTGTCTCCTTTGCGTGCTATTTTGTCAATCTCATCAATAAAGACAATGCCGCATTCAGCCGCTTTTAAGTCATAGTCGGCAGCTTGTAGCAGACGGGTGAGTATGCTCTCAATGTCTTCACCTACATATCCAGCCTCAGTGAACACTGTGGCATCGACAATGGTAAATGGCACCTTGATGAGTCGGGCAATAGTTCGAGCCAGAAGAGTCTTGCCTGTGCCAGTTGAGCCTGCCATAATGATGTTGCTCTTTTCTATCTCCACATCATCGTCGGCAGCATTCTTTTGAGAAAGGCGCTTGTAGTGATTGTAAACAGCTACTGCTAATGTCTTCTTGGCATCATCCTGTCCTATCACATATTCATCAAGGAATGCTTTTATTTCCTTAGGCTTCGGTACGTTTTTAAAGTCTGTGTTAAATTTAGCACCGCTCTTAAGGTTGCGCCTTCCTCCCTCAGCCTCAATCACTTCCATTGCGCTACGCACACAATCGTCACAGATCTGGCTGTGAAGTCCAGAGATAAGCATATTTACCTGCGTGACATCGCGTCCGCAGAAAGAGCACCTCTGTTTTTCGTTGCTTTTGCTAGGCATAAAGTTAGGTGTTCTCTATATCTCTATCCTTTTTTCTTCTCCAGAATGCGATCAACCATACCGTACTCCAGGGCTTCTTGTGCTGTCATCCAGTGGTCGCGATCGGAGTCAGCCAGCACGGTCTCGTAGTCCTTGTGGGCATGGTCAGCAATAATCTGAGTAAGCTCGCGCTTCAACTTCTGGATCTCGCGTGCTGTAATCTCTATATCGGAGGCTTGTCCTTGCACTCCGCCAAGTGGCTGGTGGATCATTACTCGACTATGAGGCAGGCTGGTACGCTTTCCTTCTTCGCCACTTACGAGCAGCACTGCGGCCATAGAGGCAGCCATGCCTGTGCAGATCGTGGCAACGCTGCTGTTGATAAACTGCATAGTGTCGTAGATACCAAGGCCTGCGCTTACAGATCCGCCAGGACTGTTGATGTAGATGGAAATATCCTTCTCAGGGTCAACTGAGTCCAAATAAAGCAATTGTGCCTGCAAAGTGTTGGCGGTATAGTCATCTATCTGCGTGCCAAGAAATATGATGCGATCCATCATCAGGCGGCTAAACACATCCATCTGCGTCACGTTAAGCTGACGCTCTTCCAGGATATATGGGTTTAGGTATTGGTTCTGGCTCTTAATCACGTCGTTGAGCACCATTGAGTTGATACCTAGGTGACCAGTGGCATATTTTTCAAAATCTGTCTTATGCATACAATATATTTTTAATTAATGACATTGGGGTCTTTGGCACCTTGCCGTTTGTTATTCAAACATCTTGTTGAAGTCGGCGATGGACACTGTCTTTTCTTTCAACTTTACAACCTTCTTAGCAGCCTCTGTGATGGCGGTGTCCACGGCATTGTTCATAATGTTCTCACGCTGCTTTTCATCTTTCAGTCTCTCCTGTGCAAATTGCTCCAGTTGGTCTTCAGGGAAATTGAGGATGCCATACTGGGCCATTTGCATTTTGATAAGTCGCTTAGAAGCAGCCACCATTGCCGCGTCGTCAATCTTTATTTCGAGAGTCTTGGCCAACTCATTGCGTACCATACTCCATCGCAAGTCATCAAGATACTCATTGATATGCTCCTCAATCTGCTTGCGGCCATCATCTGTCTTGGCATTCTGAAGTACCATCTTTTTCAGCAAGTCTTCAGCCAGCTCAATCTTACCGGCCTTTTTCAGGGCTACTTCCTTGAGATCGAGCATAAACTTGTAATCAGAGTCTTGCACATACTGGGCCTCTACGTCGGCCTTAACCTTTGCCTTAAAGTCATCGGCTGTTTTTACACTGCCATCAGGGTATATCATGTTAAACAGCTGCTCGTTCAGCTCGCCTAATTCAAAGTGGCTGATGGAGTCAACATGGAAAGTAAACTCTCCGTTATGCTTCTCGGCCTCCTCCTTGTCAACTTTCAGCAGCGATGCCAATTCGGCTGCGCGGCCTTCATAGGCCTTGCTGGGGTTAAATACGATATCAGCGCCTTTCTTAGCAGCCTTGAACAGGGCCTTCTGCTCCTCGTTGGCAAAGAATCGGGGCATCAAGGTGGCGTCTTTAATCTCTATTGGTTCGGCCATTGGGCCATTTTCCCTCAGAGTGCCCTTCAGCATATCTTCTTCGCTAAAGATTTTTGCGTCCACATTATGACCGTTTTGGCGGCGGAAAGTATCGACCTGGCGCTGTACGGTCTCGTCATCAACCTCAATATTATAATAATCAACAGAGGTTCGGCCGTCCAGCTTAACGGATATTTCTGGTGAGAATGCAAGGTCAAATTTGAAGACGAAGTCATCTTTGGCCGCAACGTCGGCAGCCTCGTTATCATCGCTCAGCATCGGCTCGCCCAGCACACGCAATTTCTCGTCGCTTATGTAATTGTTTACTCCATCAGCAAGGATTTTTTGCAATTCATCGGCCTTGACCTCTGTGCCATACATTTTCTGTATGAGACTCATCGGTACCATTCCCTTGCGGAATCCCGGCATCTGAGCCTTTTGCTTCAGTTTCTTGAGCGAATTAGCCAGTTTGTCTGCATAGTCTGCTTTAACGATGTTTACAATAAGTTTGCCACTGACGGCTCCTTCATTCTTTTCTAGTGTAATGTTCATTGATATGTTGTATTTTGGGTTTACAGTTATTACATCAGACAATCATGTGTGATGTTCCCTCTATGCATATTATAGACCAAACTCGAGGCTTATGTATGCTATCGGTGTAGTTTGGCTTGCAAAATTAGCATTTTCTTTCCAATTTTTGACAAGCAAAGCATATCTTTTTGCAATACAGCAGTGATATTGATTGAATTTCATTCGACCTTTTATCGCTAAGGCAATGATTAAGTAAACTTATCGTTGCTCTTCTAAATTCAGACTTTTGTTCTTGCCCGTGTCAATAATATTGCATAGTGCAGCAATGTAGCGATCCATGCTGCCATACCAATATGCGGCAGTCAATGCCAACAACCTCGCGGTTTGGATAGGCTTTCTCTATTATCGCCTTGGCTTTTCCATCCAGCGTGGCGTCTCCATATGTTGGCATTAGCACACGTCCGTTCATTACGAGGTAGTTGGCATAGGTCGTAGGCTGTCTCCCACCCTCTTCGTCATGTATCAATGGCGCCATGGGTAACGCCAACAGTCGATATGGTTTCCCATGCAGTGTTTGCATCGATTGCAGCTGACGTTCCATCAGTAGCAGTTGCTCGTAATGTTCGTCGCTGGCGTCATCGCATTTCACATACAATATTGTATCATTCGGACATAGTCTTGCAAGAGTGTCAATATGACCGTCGGTATCATCGCCAGCTAAGTATCCGTAGTCTAACCATAGTACTCGCTTTGCCTTTAGTCTGTTTAACAATACTAGCTCAATGTCTGCCTTGCCTAGCGATGGATTGCGGTTGGGGTTCATCAGGCACTGTGTTGTGGTCAGCAGAGTGCCTCGACCGTCACTCTCAATGCTTCCGCCCTCTAGCACGATGTCTTGGCAGTCGCAGTATTCGCCTCGCAGTACACCTGAGTCATATAGCTGGCGGTTGATAGCGTTGTCAAGCCTAGCTTCAAATTTACCACCCCATCCATTGAAACAAAAGTCCAGTAGCTTGTACTGACCCTCGTCCACTATGGTTATAAAGCCATGGTCCCGGGCCCAAGTGTCGTTTGTCGGACATTCAACCATTGTTATTTTGGATAGACATTTTTTGGGCAAGCGTTGCTTAAGAAGCTGTGTCACACTATTTGCATCTCGACAAACGATGATAAGATTCTCTGCCACGCTTATTTCATAGGCCATTCGGATATAGCAATCTGTCACTTCGTCAATATGCTCAGCCCAGTCAGTGCCCTCATGGGGCCATGTCAACTGCACAGATCTATGTGGGTGCCATTCAGCAGGCATGAACGAAGTCATCCGCTCCGGCGCTGCCTCGTTTTCAGCCTGAAGTCGGTTGTCATCCATACCTGGCCATTCCGCCAGGTCTGTGGGAATAGCTGAAGGTCTTTTGCTAAACAGAGCCATTTTAATTTACAACTTCATAATTTACAACGTACAATTCGTTTACAAATCAATTTCCGTTTTCGTTAAACTCATTCGTTTGATTTGTAGTCTTTTTTCGCACATGTTCCACAGATATTTTCGTTTTTTTATTTTCAAAAATTCTTTAATTCTATAATTCTTGAAAAAAACATTTGTGTAATTCGTTAATTCGTAGTCTCTGTTGTTTCCTTCCGAACTTGGCTAAATCGTCCAATCGTCAAATTGTCTAATCGTGAAATACAAATGTTCTTCAGTTCTGTTCACAATACCGTTTCTCCACTTCGTTCCAGTTGACAATCGCCCACAGCGAGTGCAAGTAATCTGCCCGGCGATTCTGGTAGTCAAGGTAGTAGGCGTGTTCCCACACATCAAAAGTGAGCAGCGGGGTCAAGCCGCGCTGTACAGGATTGCCAGCATTTACTTCTTGGGTAATAATAAGTTTGCCATCAGCATCCTTTGAGAGCCATACCCAGCCAGAGCCAAAGAGAGTGGCACCTTTCTTTTCAAACTCTTCCTGGAAAGCCCCAAACGACAAGAAGTCCCTGTCAAATGCCTCAGCTATCTTCCCTGTAGGCATATTGTTCTCCTTGGGTGGAGCAAATTGAGTGAAATAAAGATTGTGATTTAATATCTGTCCAGCATTGTTGAGAATGCCTGCTTCAGATTGCTTGACAATATCTTCCAGCGACATGTCGGCCATCTCACTCTTATCCAATAGACCATTGAGGTTGTTCACATAGGTCTGCAAATGCTTTCCGTAATGAATGCCTACTGTTTCCTTGCCAATTATTGGCTCTAATGCATCTGTCTCGTAAGGCAGGGATATTAATTCAAATTTTTTCATGTCAAACAAATATTCTTCAATGTTTAATACAAATATGCCTTGTTCCTAGAAATAAATACCGTGTGAGAAATGTTAAAAATTGTACGTCAAATTAATAAATAGTGACTGCCGCAAAAAAATTCTTCGATGTTCGATGTTCAATGTTCAATTATTTTACTACCTTTGCAGCCGCTTATTAAGCTGCATAAAGGTTCGGTAGCTCAGCTGGATAGAGCAACAGCCTTCTAAGCTGTGGGTCCTGGGTTCGAATCCCAGCCGAATCACAAGTATGACGTGACAAAATTAAGCGTTTCTTTGCAAATCACCAAATTTTTCACGTTTTTCTTTGATTCAAACAAAATGCTAAAAGTCTGATTGCTATACGATTAGGCCTTTTAATATGTTGAAGGGAAAAATGTGGTTTTAATAGGTTAGGGATTATAAACTTTATGTCCAGGTGTGGACTAAAGCATACAATTTTGGACTCTGGAGGACGTTTTTGTTACCAATTTTGTTACCAAAACTTCATTTTGCTACCAATTCCACACAAAATCTATATGAAAAATTATCCCATTCATAAAGAAATTGTTCGTGTATTTGTAATTTTGAATCGGAAAATATAATCAGTTAAATTATGAAAAGAATTAATTTTGTGCTTCTGGCATTACTTGCCATGCTTGTTTTCTGCTCTATCCATGCCGTGGCATCAGACAGCCTGGTGGTGCTCAAGAGTCCTGACGGACGGCTGGAAATGATGTTCCGCGTTAATGACGGTGTGCCGACCTACAAACTCTGCCGTGACGGAAAAGCTATAATTATGCCTTCTCGACTGGGTTTTCAGCTCTTAGACCGTGAAAACTTGGACAAGGGATTCCAGTTCACTGACAAATCTATAAGTTCCTTTGACGAGACGTGGACTCCTGTTTGGGGAGAGGAAGCTGAGATTCGCAACCACTACAACGAGCTCCTCGTCACTCTGCAACAACCGCCAAGAAACGACAAAGACAAGCCCACAGTTATGCAGGTACGTTTCCGACTCTATGATGACGGGCTGGGGTTCCGCTATGAGTTCCCTATGGATAACTCGCTCCGTTATTTCAAGATAAAGGAGGAACTTACGCAGTTTGCCCTCACGGGTGACCATATGGCATGGTGGATTCCAGGCGACTATTCCACGCAGGAGTATAACCCCACGGAGTCGAGGCTTTCTGATGTGCGCCGCCTGTCTCCCGAACTACGCACGCGTTGCGGACACCCACACACGGATGCCTCATCATGCGGTGTGCAGACGGCAGTGCAGATGAAGACTGACGAGGGGCTGTATATCAATATTCATGAGGCTGCGGTGCTGGACTATCCCACTATGTGCCTTGACCTTGACGACCGCAACTTTGTATTTAGCACTAACCTCACTCCTGACGCGGAGGGCGTGAAAGGTCGCATGCAAGCTCCGTGCAAGAGTCCCTGGAGATCTGTCATGGTCTGCCAGAGTGCCACGGAGGTGCTCGCCTCCCGACTGGTGCTTAACCTCAACGACCCCTGCATGATAGAGGATGTTTCGTGGATTCATCCAACTAAGTACATGGGTGTGTGGTGGGAGATGATTACCGGCAAGAGCGACTGGTCGTACACCAGTGATTATCCTTCGGTACAACTCGGCAAGACTGACTACAGAAATGCCAAGCCTCACGGTTACCACGGTGCAAATAATGAGAATGTGCGCCGATATATTGATTTTGCCGCTGCAAACGGATTCGACGCCCTCCTTGTTGAAGGATGGAACGAAGGATGGGAGGACTGGGTCGGCAACCAGAAGGATTTCGTGTTTGACTTCATCACTCCATACCCAGACTTTGATTTGCCCGCGCTCAACCATTATGCGCACCAGAAAGGCATACGCCTCATTATGCACCATGAAACTTCTTCGTCTACACAGAACTATGAACGATGGATGGAAAAGGCATATACACTGATGAACCAATACGGATACGATGCCGTGAAGAGCGGATATGTTGGCAAGATTATCCCATACGGCGAGTACCACTACAGCCAACCTCTCATCAATCACTACCACTATTGCATCACCGAAGCTGCCAAGCATCGTATCATGGTGAACGCCCATGAGGCAGTGCGTCCCACAGGCCTCTGTCGCACGTGGCCCAACATGATTGGCAATGAGAGCGCTATGGGTACAGAGTTCCGCAGCAATATACAACCAGGGCATACCACCATCTTCCCCTTCACACGATTGCAGGGAGGTCCCATGGACTACACTCCGGGCATCTTCGAGACTGACTTGAGGAAGACATCCGGCTGGAACGAGCAGCTGAAATACACCATCTGCAACCAGTTGGCTCTCTATGTCACTTTCTATTCGCCTCTGCAGATGGCAGCCGATCTCCCCGAAAACTATGCACGGTTCATGGACGCGTTCCAGTTTATAAAGGATGTGGCCGTCGACTGGGACAAGTCGCTCTATCTGGAGGCGGAGCCGGGAGCATACATTATCACGGCCCGCCACCCGAAGCTGTCATCAATCAACAAGGCTGCAGCCGGTGTCGCCGCCCTCTCTGACGGTAGAAAAGACATGCTCAGCGGAGCCGCCAAGTTTGTCTATGCGTTGCCCGACGGAGCCACGTCAAAAGACCTTGATGGTGCCCAACCTCACGATGTGTGGTATGTGGGCGGCATTACCGACGAGAACGCACGCACCGTCAGCGTGAAGCTCGACTTCCTGAAGCCTGGCACGAAATACGAAGCCACCATATACGCTGATGCGCCCGACGCTGACTACGAAACAAACCCACAAGCCTACACCATCACCAAGCAAAAAGTAACGAGCAAATCCACTCTCAAACTCAGGATGGCCCGCTCCGGAGGTTTTGCAGTATCACTCCGCTCGCTTTGACCACAAACTTCTCAAAACTAATTAAAATTTAGGTTTAAATACATTTCTGGCCAGCATTCTCCCCCATCGACGATTAATCCAGGCTTCGCCACAGTGAAGCCTGGATTATTTTGAAAATACGGCATGAAGAAAGGCCACAGATCTGTGCCTGTGACCTTTAGTGGAGACAATGCTTTTTTTCGGGCAGTGAGGGAAAGGCTAGAGGATTAGTCTTCTTTTACGATGTCGGAGATGTGTATCCACCACCGGGTCCATCGGTTGGGCTTCTTGGTGAGATCCGCGGGAGGTGTATCGGGAGTATCGGTGGGCTGTTCGAAGATTTCTTGTGGTCTTTGGGGTAGTGGCACTGTGCATGGCTGATTGGCGATGGCGAGGAGAGCGAGAGCTGCGAGGTAGCGTGACTCGGCTGTGCGGACAGGGTCAGTGAGGATGTAGTCGGCGGACAGTGAGTTTTTGCGCACGATGACTTTGTCGATGCCAACGATGTCCTTAAAGACATTAGCGATGTTGGGCATGTTGGCACCGCCGCCGGTGAGGAAGGCTCCTGCCACCAAGCTCTCGCGGGTATAGCGTGATTCGTTGATCTGGTGTTTGACGTTAAGGAGTATCTCGGTTAGGCGGGCGTCAATGACGTCGCTTAGGGTGCGGCGCTGTATAGGGGTGCCGTCTGCGGTGGTGTGGACAATGGCCATGCCTTCTTCTTCGGTGAAAGTAGCGTAGGGCTCACCAAACTTGCCGGTCTTAAGGTCTTCGGCCTCGGAGTGCTCCATCTGGAGTGTCATGAGGTCTTTGGTGATGTTGTCGCTGCCGAGGGGGATAACGGCGAGGAAGCGGAGGAGTTTGGACTTATAGACCGACACAGTAGTGGTGTCGGCACCGATATCTACGAGGACGCAGCCAGAGTTGCGCTGTGATTCGCTTAGGAGCTGGTCGCCGACGAGAAGGGGCGTGAGCTTGTATTCGACGACATGGATGCCTATGCTTTTGAAGCAATCTTCGAGGAACTCCATGAGCTTGGGTTTGGCCACGATGTTGAGGTAGCGCCCTGTGATTGTGGTGGTGAGGATGCCGACAGGCTGTGTGGTCTTCTGAGTAGCAGATCTGTATTCCAGTGGTACAACTTCGAGGATGCAGCGACCTTCGGGGGCGCTGGTGATGTTCTCGTCGTAGAGGCCGTCAATGTCTTCCTTGGTGATTTTGTGTTCGGTGTCATAGTGACGGCTTATTTCGTTTGCGACAGAATGGATGCCCTGGCCGGAGTAGGCCACATAGACCTGGGTGATGTCTTGTTGCAGCTGCTCCTTAAGGCGCAGAATAATGTTGCGGATGCAAGCGGCGGCGAGGTCGGCATTGTAGATGATGCCTTTGCGGATGAATGTGGCGGCACTCTGCTGCACGTGGGCGACGACGGCTATCTTGCCGTCGCGGTGCTTGACGCCTGCAAGGCCCGCAACTTTGGATGAACCTATCTCAATTGCGATTATTGTTTTTATGGGGGTCATAGGGGGTGGATTTTTATTTGCAAAGTTAGGGAAGAAATAGTTTCGCACAAAAAGATTTTGCTCTGCAAGGCTTGCAGGAGAAAAAGATTTCGTATTTTTGCAGCTAGGATTTGAGTTATGCTATTTACGCTACATCTTAATAGGCTGCCGTTCCGCCCTGACTTCAAGCAGATTATCTACGTTGGCGGAGATAAGGATGATAAGGTTACACAACTTGTCAGCCGAAATTTCTATTTCCTTCGCGATTACTGCGAGAGTAATGGCTACACTTTCTGCTATATACCTTATATAATAGAAGACCTGCTGTCTAAAGAGAGGATACACTACAACGCCCCGTTTGCGAAAAGCAAGAGGGAGGCTGAGTATATGGTGAGCAACGACTTCATCTTAGACTATCTGGTGCAGCCGGAGAAAAGGGCGGAGTTTACACCGTCATTCCTATTCTACGGCCCGAAGTGTCGGGATATCCAAGCAGAGGGAGCAGAAGACACCATGCAGGGCATTACCATCTCAGAGGAAACATTCAGAGGTAATGGGCTGAGGGATGTGCTGGATGAGATATTTGATGAGGTAAAGCCCAAAACAGACAATGTTCGTTTTAGCATAGCCTTCAAACTTGAGGACGACACATCCGATGATAAGGCGCGTGAAGATGGAGGAAAATTATTACGCGACGGAGAAAAATCAGAAGAAGACGGTGCGCAGCAGTCTTCATTGCCAGATGACGCGGCTGCACAGTACGGTGGGCTTAACTACCAATCCAGGAAACTCATAAACGAGATAACCGAACGGTTAGAGAAACTCAGGACAATTGGAGTGGAGTCTCATATAATAGAGATCCTGTTCAAAAACCACAAGCGCAGATTGAGTCGTCTTGTGATTACGAAGGATTACCGTATTGTGCTGCCCGATTACTTCGGAATGGAGATACGCATCACGCCAATGCAGAAAGCGATATATTTGCTCTTCTTGCGCCATGCAGAAGGTATTTACATCAAAGACTTGCCCGACCACAGGGAAGAACTCAAAAACATATTTGCCCGATTATATCCTAACGGAGTGACTGAGAGTTGGCAGCGAACGATAGAAAAGGTTACTACACCCTACGACAATGCCATCAACGAGAATCTCAGTCGAATCCGCTCAGCTTTTATAGGACAGTTTAATGACCTTCTCGCTCATAATTACTATGTCACGGGAGAGCGTCTTGAGGCTCGCCGTATCACGTTGCCACGCGAACTGGTGAAGTGGGAGACGGAGGATTTGTAAATTGTTGTGCCCTGCAAGGCTTGCACGAGGGAAAAGCTTGGAGGGGATAATAGGAAGAAATATCTTTGCATCTGCTTTGGTTGACGACCGGGCGGATGCAAAGTTTTTTTTAATTACAGAAATCATGAAGAATCCTTTTGCCCCCGAAGCTACGAGCTACGAGGAAGACCTGGAGTACAAGATGCTGGGTGACGCTGTCTTTGCCTATATGCGTAAAGAGCAGATGTATGTGTTTGATGAAGATGAGTGGGTGGATTTCGTCGGCTCACTGTTTGAGGAGGAATGCAAGGCAGCGTTCCGAAGAGATTATCTGGGCGTGGAGCATGGACTGAGAGTGATGTGGGGGAAGGGCAGATACACTGACCCACGGACTCAGCTGGAATACTCGTGGCAGGAGTGGAGCGATGTTATGTGCACATATTATGGTATGTATATGATGGCAGCAAGCGAGGAGGTGGACAAGACGCTTCTGCTGCGCGAGGTGGACAAGGTGAAGAACCAGATAGAGAAACTGGAGGATTACATAAAAACGAAAATCTAAAAAACTCCGGATATGATATAGCGTGAATGGAAAGGACTGATAAAATGCTGAGGAGCAAAAGAAAACGAAAGTAGCGGCGTTCCAGAGTTGAACGCCGCTACTTTTTCCTTGGCTCTTTATTTTTAGTGATAGTTTTGATAGCATTTGATAGTATTTGAAAACAATAGGAGCCCGCGTTTTCTATTTCGCGGACTCCTAAACGTAGCGGTTTCGATTAGCCTATCATTCACGGTAACAAACTGATGGAAGGGCCGCAAGGGCAAGAAGGCCGCCCTGGCCATTTACTGCGCTGCCAAGCAGGGCCTCATCACCGAGACGGATTACAACAGCGTGGCCGACCACTTTGGCAACATTGGCTCTCGCTCCGGCTACAATCGCTATATGGGCAACCCCCAGCGCTTCACCGACCTCGAGATAGAGAGCACCACCAACTTCATCCAGTCGCTCATCACTCCTAAGGAA